>ERZ791610.377-NODE-377-length-34087-cov-18.953573_pt1 | contig 34087 bp, 27 predicted proteins | sample MGYA00510061_ERZ791610 | MGnify/ENA primary metagenome ERZ791610 (study PRJEB30046, sample SAMN00791922) | human gut metagenome | study: EMG produced TPA metagenomics assembly of the A metagenome-wide association study of gut microbiota in type 2... | reverse complement strand
TAGAAGAGATAAATCTCCAAATCAAATCTTCGTCAGAAAAGTTTAGACGACTTCTGTAGACCGAACGGTAGGGCCCAATGCCGACGCGCCAAAGAAAAAGACTGAGGTTCGTCGTGAAAAGGCTGAATGTGCCGTTCGAATGGATTTTTCTTTATCAAAAAAAACACCTTCTTCCGCTTTGAAAACCATATCCCCATTTACCACACCGCTTTATCTCATGGCTAAGCCTGCCGGGTCGCGCTGCAACCTGGCATGTAAATACTGCTACTATCTGGAAAAATCGAACCTGTATGCCGATAATCCGCAAGAGGTGATGAGCGACGAACTGCTCGAAGTGTTCATTCGCGACTATATTGCGGCGCAAACCATGCCGCAGGTGCTGTTTACCTGGCACGGCGGCGAAACACTGATGCGCCCCTTGAGCTTTTACAAAAAAGTGATTGAACTGGAGCGGAAATATGCCAACGGACGCACCATTGACAACTGCATACAAACGAACGGCACGCTGCTCACCGACGAGTGGTGCCGCTTTTTTAAAGAAAATAACTGGCTCGTAGGACTGTCAATCGACGGTCCGCAGGAATTTCACGACGAATACCGCCGTAACCGGGCCGGCCGACCTTCGTTCCGCCAGGTGATGCACGGCATTAACCTGCTCAACCGGCATGGGGTGGAATGGAACGCGCTGGCGGTGGTGAATGACTTTAATGCCGACTATCCGCTCGACTTTTACCACTTCTTCAAAGAAATAGGCTGTCATTACATTCAGTTTACGCCCATCGTCGAACGATTGCAACCGCATACCGACGGGCGCACACTGGCTGCAGTCGACGAGGAGGGCACGGGCGGACTGACGGAGTTCAGCGTCACGCCCGAACAGTGGGGCAATTTCCTTGTCACGATTTTCGATGAATGGGTGCGCAACGATGTGGGCGACTACTTTATTCAGCTGTTCGACTCGACGCTGGCCAACTGGGTGGGTCAGCCCCCCGGACTTTGTTCCATGGCCCCGACTTGTGGTCATGCGGGTGTGGTGGAATGGAACGGCGACGTGTACTCGTGCGACCACTTTGTGTTTCCTCAATACAAACTGGGCAACATTACGCGCCAAAGCATTTCGAACTTGATGCGGAGCCAGCGACAGCTTACCTTCGGGCAGGACAAGCGCGACAAACTGCCGGGACAGTGCCGCGCGTGCGACTATTTGTTTGCCTGCAACGGCGAATGCCCGAAAAACCGCTTTGCACGCACAGCCGATGGCGAACCGGGGCTGAACTACCTTTGCGCGGGCTATCACCGCTTTTTTGCCCATGTGGCCCCCTATATGGACTGGATGAAGCACGAATTGCTCAACAAGCGGCCGCCGGCAGGCATTGTCGATATGCTGCGCGAAAATCCGCAGTTCGGCCAATAGGATGCTGATGTACTATCAAAAAATTAGCAGATTATGTCATCATGAGGCCACAAAAAGGGTCGTCGATAACAATTTGTTTCGATTGTTACATAAAAATTGCATTTTTGATGTATAAAATTGGTGGGGTCATTTAAAATCCATAAATTTGCGGAGTGATAAGGGTGAAAATCAGCCCTTTTCACTCCGCCTTTTGTATACATCAACCAAAAATGACATTTGAGCTTATGAAAATTCAGAAACTCTTGGTAGTGCTTGCGCTCTTCGTAAGCTGCCTCGGAACGGCTTTTGCCCAGCTTCCTTCAGTGAAACTTAAGGACATCAACGGAAAGGTTATCGACACGGCGAAACTCTCGAACGATGGCAAACCTTTCATTATCAGCTTCTTTGCTACTTGGTGCAAACCTTGCAACCGCGAACTCGCTGCCATTCACGAGGCTTATGCCGACTGGCAGGACGAAACGGGTGTTCGTGTAATCGCTATTTCGATTGATGAAGCTCAGAATGCCCAGAAAGTAAAACCCATGGTCGATTCAAAGGGATGGGAATACCAGGTATTGCTCGACCCTAACAGCGACTTCCGTCGTGCCATGGGTGTGAACATGATTCCCCACGTATTCGTAATCGACGGTAACGGCAAGGTGGCCGAAAGTCGTAGCGGATATACCGAAGGTGGCGAACAGCACCTCATCGAAAAGGTGAAGGAACTGCTTGGCGAAGGCAAATAAACTGCAGACCCCGACATTCTCCCATCCGTGCGCAACTGCCATATAGGCATTGGGCGCATGTGTATATCCCTCAATAAAAAAGCCCAAAATGTTCGGCCCGGTGCGTTGCATGTAACGCCGGCCGAACGTTCTGGGATTTGTTTGTTTCGTATATGGCTGTGTGTGGATACGCGGCAGTTGCGTCATGAAGCCGTCCGCCATTTTTTTCGTTCAGGAACTCTGCTTGTAACCGTTTCTGAATGCTTTGCGTGTCGAAGCTGGCCGGAAAAATTCTGCCCGCTGTTTTTTCCATATCGCACCCGAAAACATACTCACCTCGTAATCCAAACTTTTCACAATGAAACATTATGCCGCCCTTGCGGCGTTGGCACTCGCCCCTATGGTGAGCTTGAACGCCCAAACCGAAGACAACGGTAAAAAGTTCACGCTTCACGGCAGTGTGCAGAGCGATGTTCTCACCTTTGTGTCAGAGGACAATAAAATAGGTACCGGTACTTACGACGATAAGTTCATGACCAATACCTATGCCGACCTACACCTCCTGAACAAGTATTTTCAAGCCGGTGTACGCTTTGAGTACCTCGACCACCCCCTGCCCGGTTTCGAACCCGACTTCAAAGGCTGGGGCTTGCCCTATTTCTATGTAAAGGGTAATTACAAGTGGGCCGAACTGACGCTTGGCGATTACTATGACCAATTTGGTTCCGGACTTATTCTGCGCAGCTACGAAGAACGCTCGCTCGGTGTCGACAACTCGTTGCGCGGCGGACGCCTGGTGCTTAAACCTTACAAAGGTATCAACCTGAAGCTCCTTGGCGGACAGCAGCGCTTTAACTGGCACCACCGCAACCTCGACAGTTGCTCACCCTGGACCTATGGTGGCGACTTGGAACTGAACGTCGACCAGTGGATTAAACCTATGGACGAAAAGGGTACGCGACTGACCCTCGGTTTCTCGGCGGTGAGCAACCATGCCGGAAAAGAAAAGGATGTGGTGGTGACGCGCCCCACGGGCGAAACGGACCCCATCACGGGTAAACCCTTGACCGGTGGCTACAAACTGAACATGCCGAAGAACGTGGCTGCGTTCGACGTGCGTGCCAACTTGCAGGCTGGCAACTACAATTTCCTGGCTGAATATGCCTGGAAGGGACAGGACCCCTCAATTTCGAACAACTTTATTTACGATAAGGGTAAAACCCTCTTACTCTCGGGTTCGTACTCGAAGCGTGGCATGAGTGTGCTCCTTCAGGCTAAGCGCAGCGAGGACATGGCTTATCGTTCACGCCATACCATCAGTGCCGACTCGAAGGCGGGCTACATCAACCACCTTCCGGCCTTTACCATGCAGCACACTTACACGCTGGCGGCTCTGTATCCTTACGCCACGCAGATGACGCCGGGCGAATGGGCTTTCCAGGCTGAAGTGGGCTACAACTTTAAGCGCAAAACGGCTCTTGGCGGACGTTACGGCACGAACGTGAAGGTGAACTTCTCGCACGTACGCGGCATCGACCAGGAAACGGATGCTACGCATACCACGGAACCGGGCGGCAACGGTGCTAAGTCGAAGTTCTTCAAAATGGGTCCCGAAACTTACTATCAGGACATCAACGTGCAGATTGATAAGAAGGTGTCGCGCCAACTGAAACTGAACTTCATGTATGCGCACCAGCGTTACAACCAAAAGGTGGTCGAGGGTCATGGTTCGGATGCTATCAAGAGTCACATCTTCGTGGCTGAGGGTAAGTATCAGTTCTCGCCCAAAATTACTCTTCGCGGCGAGGCGCAGTATCTGCACACGAAGCAGGATCAGGGCGACTGGTGGTTTGGCTTGCTCGAACTTTCGATTCTGCCGAACTTTATGTTTACCATCAGCGACCAGTTCAATGCCAACGTGCCGACTTATGCAGCCGATGGTTCGGAAGATCCGAGCAAGGGTACGAACCGTGTGCACTACCTCATGGGTTCGGTTACCTTTACGCACAAGGCACACCGCTTGCAGCTGAGCTATGGTAAAACCCGCGCTGGCTACAACTGTACGGGTGGCGTTTGCCGCTTCGTGCCGGCATCGAAAGGTTTGCAGGCTTCCTATTCATTTAATTTCTAACTCTCACCACTTACTAACACGATGCAAATCATGAAACTTATACCGACCCTTCTGTTTGCCATCACTGGCGCACTGGGCTTGGCTTCGTGCGATAACGTGGACGAAAACGAACGTTTCAACGGCCCTATATCGCTTAGCAGCGCAAAAAATGTGCTTATCGAGGACTTTACCGGACAGCGTTGCGTGAACTGCCCGAATGCTGCACTGAAAATCGAACAGTATAAGGAAACTTATGGGGCAAAGCGCATCATTGCCGTGTCTATTCACGGTGGTTCGAACAGCGTGAGCGAAGAAACAAACCCCGCCATTGGTCTGGCCAACGAACAGGGCAAGGCTTACAACAATCATTGGGGTGTGACCTCATGGCCCTCGGGACTGATTGACCGCGCGCCTGGTGTGGGTGTGCTCGACTATCGTCTTTGGCAGGCCGAAGTGGTAAAGCAACTTCAGCTCGACCTCAAGGCCGACATCAGCGTGAAAAGTACGGCTTACAATCCGGCTGACCGCAAGCTCCGCATCGAACTGGAGCTGAAAAGCATGACGGAAACTCCCGTGAACGGCAAGGTGCAGGTTTGGCTCACCGAAAATAACATCAAACGTATCCAAGCCATGCCTGACGGACACAACAACAAGGAGTATATTCACCAACATGTGTTCCGCGCATCGGTCAATGACCCCTTTGGCGACGCACAGGTAGCTAATAAGGAAACACAAACACTGACCTACGAATATACGCTCAAGGAACATTGGGTGCCCGAAAACATGGCCGTTGTTGCTTTCTTCTACAACGATACCGATGGCGTGATGCAGACTACCGAAAGTCACATCTTGCCCGAAGCTAACTAAGTAATTTCATCTAAAAACACAACAAATACCTATGAAGAAAATTTTATCTCTTCTCCTCCTCGCCCTCATCGGCGTGAACATCGCATCAGCACAAGTTACAGCTACTTGCAAAGGCAAGGAAGTGCAAGATGGCGACGAAATCGTTTTCTATGCCCATGAACAAATTGACGATTTTACCGGAGCTAGTGCTATAACCTGTGGACCACATACTATTGAAGCTGGTGATATCGTATTCCGTAGTTCTGAACTCTCTAAAAAGGTTTCAATCACCCTGAATGCTGTATTCCCTGCAGAAGCAGTCACTAATAGTACATTTTCTTGGTGTGCAGGCGGAAATTGCGCTCCTATTACCAGTACCTATACGTCTCGAGATATTAAGGGAATTAATGGTTTGGGACAATTTGGTGAGATGAAGGAAGTGGCAACACTGAAGCTTTATACTTTTGAGTTAACAAAAGGAAAATATGTTGACTATCCTGTAGAGATTACTGTACGTTCAGGTATGAGCACCATCATGACCTTCACCGTACGCTTCGTTTACAGCGAAGAAACACTCAACAAGGAAATGAGCCACATCACCACCGGTATCGGTTCGACTACGGTTCAGGCCCAGAGCGTGAAGTTCAACGGTCAGGCTTTGGCTTACCATTTCAACGCTCAGGCAGCCCGTCAGCTGAATGTATATGGCACCGATGGCAAGCTCGTGAAAACGGCTACCCTCACTGCTACCGATGGTCAACTCAGCCTCGCCGGCCTGCCCAAGGGTGTGTACGTATTCCACCTCACCGAAGGCAATGCTACGCTGCAGAGCGGCAAGGTTGTGCTGAAGTAATTCGACTTTTGGCACAAAAATAACGTAAAACGAGTGACTTGAACCGTACCAACGGTTTGAATCCACAACAATAAAAAAGCGGACTGTTCCGAAAATGGAGCAGTCCGCTTTTGGCTTTTAGATATTTTGCTGTAACTTTGCCGTTAGCGAAGTCAGGCGGCACCTCAGCATAACAATGAAAGCGAGTTTTCCTGGGTTATACATTTGGTTTGCACTGACATTGCTAACGGCGAACTCATACGCTCCCCGCCATTACTGAAATTAAACCATGTCTGCATCCTCAAACAAGCCCTGTTCATCGAAAGGCGTGTTGCGTTCACAGCACACCTTTGTACATCCGCAGTTTGCGAAGCTGAAAACATTTGTGGCCTCGCTACCCCAACTTTTTGCCGACCCTGAGCAAGGGCGGATGATTTACCGTGGACGTAACGAACTGCGCGAATTCGAGGTGGAAGGCGTACGCGTGGTGGTGAAATCGTTTTGCAAGCCACACCTGGTGAACCGCCTGGCCTACGGACTGTTGCGCAAATCAAAGGCACAGCGTTCGTTTGAATACGCCGACTTGCTCCGGCACAACGGCATAGGTAGCCCCGCCCCCGTGGGATGGGTAACGGTGCGCCACGGCTTATTGCTGGCCGACAGCTATTACGCTTCGCTCAGCAGCAATTTGCCCTTCACCTACATCGACCTGATGCAACCGGGACGTGTGCCGAACGAAGATACACTGCTACGCGAAGTGGGACGAACCGCCGGACGCATGCACAACTTAGGCATGATTCATCGCGACTTTTCGCGCGGAAACATTCTGGTGGGTATGACAGATGGTAAACCCAACGTCGAAATTATCGACCTGAACCGCATTCGTTTTCACCAAATAAGCATGGCCGAGGGACTGGCAAACTTTAACCGCCTGCCCGTGTCCGACACGATGCGCCGACTTTTGGCCGAAGGTTATGCCGAGGTCCGAGGATACGAAACCGCACAGTGCCTGAATGATTGGCCGGAAAGCGAATCGCTCAACAGTCCGGCGGCGGGGAACAGAACGTAGGAACTTACCAAATAGTTTCTATAGAAACAGCACACAGGAACTTTCCAAACAGTTTCTTTGAAGTGTTTCAATCAAAAAAACAGCTTGCGCCTTTCATCGGACGGTAAGCAAACCGGGAGAGAGTTATGACACAAAGATTAGAACAAACACAGGCGGCGATACAAACCCAACAACTGGCTACGCTACAAGTGGCGGTGGCCAAAATGGTGGAATTGTCGGTAGCTGAACTGGAAAACCGCGTGCAGGACGAGATGCTTGATAATGCAGCCCTCGAAGAAAAAGACAACGACGATTTTCCTGTCAACGACCACACCGACAACGCGGATACCAACACCGATAACGACGCTGCTGACGACGATAACGGCGATGCTACGCCCACCGACGACAATGCTTACGAAGAGTCGGAATTCTACGGCTCGGAAGCCGACGCCATGGGCGACTACTTTTCGGCCGACGACGTGCCCGACTATCTGCAACAGCGTGCCGACGAACAGCGCGACCGCAATGAACTGCAATATTCGGGCAGCACATCGTTCTACGAAGAACTGCAAAACCAAATCAGCGAACACGACCTCAACGAACACGAACGCGAGGTGATGGAATACCTCATCGGGTCGCTCGACGAGGATGGCTTCCTGAGAAAAGACCTCGAGTCGCTCACCGACGAATTGGCTATTTACCACAACATACTAACCGACGCCGAGGAGTTGGAACGACTGACAGGCATTTTGCAAGAATTTGAACCCCGGGGTATCGGTGCGCGCTCCCTGCAGGAATGTTTGCATATTCAGCTCACCGACCCCGAACGCCACACGCCCTACACGAAAATTGCCTTAGAGATAATCGACCATTATTTCAAGGAATTTACAGGCCGTCACTGGGAAATTATCCGCCAGCGTCTGGAACTTGACAAAGACACCGAGGAACACGTCAGATACCTGCTGACGCACCTGAACCCGCGCCCGGGATCGGCCCTCAACGAAGCCTCAACACCCAGTGCCCCGGTGGTAATGCCCGACTTTTTTGTAACCGTCACCGACGACGGCATCCCCCGCGTGTCGCTCAACCAGGGCGACGTGCCCGAACTCCAGGTGAGCCGCGCCTTTGCCGACAGTTTGAAGCAATACGGCAAAGGCGACAAAAAGTTGACACGCGAACAAAAAGACGCCTACACCTACGCCCGTCAGAAAGTGGATGCGGCCAAAAGTTTCATCACCCTGATTCAGCGCCGTCACGACACGCTGCTGGCCGTGATGCGTGCCATTGTCGCTGTGCAACGCGATTTTTTCATCAACGAGGACGACGACACACTGCTGAAACCCCTGACGCTGAAAGACATTGCCGAAAAAGTAGGCATGGACATCTCCACTGTATCGCGCGTTACCAGCACAAAATATGTACAAACCGCCTACGGACTTTATCCGCTTAAATTCTTCTTCTCGCTGCAATTCACCACGAGCGACGGCGACGAACTTTCGGCCCGTGAGGTAAAGGCAGCACTCAAAAAACTGGTCGACGAAGAAGACAAGCACCACCCGCTGGCCGATGAAGCCCTGGCCGCCGAACTCAAAAAGCAAGGCTACAACGTGGCCCGCCGCACCGTGGCCAAATACCGCGATATGCTCGACATTCCTTCGACGCGCCTGCGCAAAATTCACGGATAAGAACGGATAAAAACAGATAAGAATTTCCACAAATAACGTAAACTCATGCACAACCCGATCAAACAAATTTACACGGCCATCAGCCTTCACCGCCAAAACCGCATTTCGTGGCTGGTGCTTTCGGCCCAAGTGGTGTCGTTGATATTCTCGCCGTTTTATTTGTCGGTCATGGCATTTTTGGTTCTGTTCACCTTCAGCTACCTCAATTTGCTGCCGGTAATTACCAAACTGCTGCTGACGTTTATTGTTTACTTTTTCACCGTGCTCCTGCCCCACTTGAGCATTTTCATATACCGCAAGCTCAACGGCTGGACCCGTCACGAAATAAGTCACCGTCAGCGCCGTTATGTGCCCTACGTGCTGGGCATCATCAGCCATGCAGCCCTGCTCTATCTGTTTTACCAGTTACACATGCCCCGTTTCACGCTGGGCATCATTGTGGGTGCCCTGTCCATACAGATAATCTGTGCCATGCTCAACAGCCGCGTCAAAGTCAGCACCCACGCCGCCGCCTCGGCCGGAGTGGTAGGTGCCATCATGGCTTTCAGCCTGATATTCAATTTCGACCCCACCGGCTGGCTCTACCTGAGCATACTGCTATGCGGCACCGTATGTTCGGCCCGCCTCATCCTTCGCCAGCACTCGTTGGCCGATTTGGGCTGGGGCGTACTAGTCGGTTTTTTGTGCGGCTTTCTCAGCATTATTTTGGTATAAGTGAGATTCATAGGAAAAGTAATTGACCCGGGCATGTAGAAATGGTATCAACCCCTATTACCTGTGTTGAAAATATTGAAAATAAAAACCAAATCATTCACAATACAATCAGAATTATGACCCCTATCGTAAGCATCATCATGGGCAGCACGTCCGACCTTCCCGTAATGGAAAAAGCCGCCAAGTTTTTAGAGGAAATGGAAATTCCTTTTGAAATGAATGCCCTTTCGGCACACCGCACTCCGCAGGAAGTTGAAGAGTTTGCCCGTACGGCCCGTGAGCGCGGCCTGCGCGTCATCATTGCCGGAGCCGGCATGGCAGCCGCACTGCCCGGTGTAATTGCAGCCGGAACCACCCTGCCCGTTATCGGTGTACCCATCAAGGGAATGCTCGACGGACTCGATGCCATGCTTTCAATCATTCAAATGCCTCCCGGCATCCCCGTAGCCACGGTAGGCGTGAACGGTGCGCAAAATGCCGCCATTCTGGCCGTCGAGATGCTCGCCCTCAGCGACGAAGCCCTCGCCCAGCGTCTGGCTGCCTACAAAGAAGGGCTGAAAAGCAAAATCGTGAAAGCCAACGCCGATTTGGCCGAAGTGAAATACCGCTTCAAAACGAACTAAGCGTAAGCGAACACAGTTTACTAATTGAAAAAGGTTTGGATTTTCGGAACAATGCTGAAAGTCCAAACCTGTTTATTATAATGCTAACATGACGGACTTATTTAATTACCATCCTCGGCTTTCGCACGAGGTTAGCGTGGGCAACCGTCCACTGGGCGGCGAACAACCCCTGCGCATTCAAAGCATGACCACAGCGGTCACCACCGACACCGAAGCCTGCGTAAAGCAGTGCATAGCCATTTTCGATGCCGGAGCCGACTATGTGCGACTGACCACCCAGGGAACGCGCGAAGCTGAGAACCTGGCAGCCATACGCACCCGGCTGCACGAACTGGGATACGACCGTCCGCTTGTGGCCGACGTACACTTCAACCCCAATGTGGCCGATGTAGCCGCTGGCATCGTTGAAAAAGTACGCATCAACCCCGGTAACTACGTCGACCCCGCCCGACAGTTTAAGCACCTGGAATATACAGACGAGGAATACGCTGCCGAACTGGAACGCCTGGAGAATCGCTTTAAACAGCTCCTGGCCATTTGCCGCGAACACCACACCGCCCTGCGCATTGGCGTGAACCACGGTTCACTGTCCGACCGCATCATGTGTCGCTATGGCGATACCCCCGAAGGCATTGTTGAAAGCTGCATGGAATTTCTGCGTGTGTGTGTCAAGGAAAACTTCAAAGACGTAGTCATTTCAATCAAAGCCTCGAACACCCAAGTCATGGTACGCTCCGTACGCCTGCTGTGCAGCGTCATGGAAAAGGAACACATGACCTTCCCCTTGCATCTCGGTGTAACCGAAGCCGGCGAAGGCGAGGACGGACGCATCAAGAGTGCCGTAGGCATCGGCGCACTGCTGGCCGACGGCATTGGCGATACGCTGCGCGTGAGCCTGAGCGAAGAGCCGCAGGTTGAAGTGCCCGTGGCCTATAAGTTGGCAGAATATGTGGTACGCCGTGCCGGCCACTACGGCATTCCGGCCCGTCGCGCACTGCCCTTCTGCTACGAACGCCCGCAACGTCGCCCAACGTGTGCCGTAGGAAACATTGGTGGAAACAACGTGCCTGTGGTTATCAGTGCCCACTTGCAAAATCCCACCGAAGCCCCGCAAAACGAGCAACTGAAACCCGACTATTACTACGTGGGCACGAACCTGCCCGAAGCCGCTCAACGTGTGAAAGGCATGAGCTACATTGTCGATGCCAGCGCCTGGCGCGACGAACCCGACGTGTACCCCGTGTTCACCAAGCAAGTGCTCATGCTCGTGCCCTCGTGCCGTGCCAAGGTAAAATTCCTTTTCCTCTCCTACCTCGACCTCAATGAAGAAGTCATTGCCCTGTTGCGCCACGACAGCAACGTCGTGATTATTGCCCAGAGCAACCACCAGAACCGCCTGGGCGAACAGCGCGCCCTGGTTCACGAATTGTGGAACGAGCAGCTCAGCACGCCCGTCGTGTTCTTCCAGCACTACAGCCTCAGCGCAGCCGAGAAGGAAGAATTTCAGCTATATGCCGCTGCCGACATGGGCGCACTCATGTTCGACGGCCTGACCGACGGCATATTCCTGTTCAACCAGTCGCCCAAAGGCCAAAAGCCCCTGCCCGTAGCCGTGGAGGAAGCCACCGCCTTCGGCATTCTGCAAGCCGCCCGCCTGCGCACCTCGAAAACCGAATACATCAGCTGCCCCGGCTGTGGCCGTACGCTCTACGACCTGCCTGGCACCATTGCGCGCATCAAGGCTGCAACCGCTCACCTCACCGGACTGAAAATCGGCATCATGGGTTGCATTGTAAATGGACCCGGCGAAATGGCCGATGCCGACTACGGCTATGTGGGCGCAGCCCGCGGCAAAGTGAGCCTGTATCGCGGCAAGGTGTGTGTTGAAAAGAACATACCTGCCGAAGAGGCCGTCGAAAAACTCCTTGCACTGATTGAAAGCGACCGCCAGGGTAAATGACTGACAAAAGGGTAAATAACTGACAAACGCTTCACACGAAAAAATCCGACTTGCTCCTACAACCAGAAGCAAGTCGGATTCTTTTTTTCGTAAAAAATCAATCTACTGCGATACGGGGAAATGTGAATAACCTTCAGCCTTAAAAGGTGAAATTAAATTAAAAATCACCTCGCCACATGCCCACCATTTACCCACGCTTCAGCCACGGAGCGGCGCATCGCAAAAATTTATTCCGCGTTTATGGAAATTAGTTCCGAGCTAGTTGAAATTAGTTCCGAGCCAGTTCGAATTAGTTCCGAGCCAGTTTCAACAATCTTGGAACTACTGATAACCAGCACTTTCAGAATTACGCCAAAATCGGACTACGCACCACCTGTTTCACCCCGGATTCAGCGATGAAGCCAGTGTCCACATTTCATTTTTATTCAGAATTTTGTTAAAATCGCCACACACCGCACAAGCGGCCAATTCACGTCAGGCACCGCCAATTTAGCCCACGGCCTCAATGCCGATGGTTCACAAACAGACGGGAGTAAATTACCTCTATGATTTTACAGGGATAGCGCAACGATTCGAGCAACACGTTGCTATACACCCCATTCTGCTTGAAAGCCAACTGATGGTCAGAGAGTATCTGCTTGTGGCTCACCAATCCCTGGGTCGAAACTCCCCCCGTGCGCATGGTTACGCAATCAACCGGAATGTAGCGTGTACGAATGCGGTTAACAAAGAGCAGACGCAGCAGCAAGTCGAAATCCGACGCTATTTTGTAGCGCGTGTCGTAGCCGCCAAACTTTTCGTACACCTCGCGTCGGCAGTAAAAACTGGGATGAGCCGGCATGAAGCCCAGACGCATCCAGCGGCGGTGAAACAGCCGCGACGAGTAATAACGCACGCATTTTTTTAAATCGGAATCTTTCACAAAGTGAATGTCGCCATACACAGCATCCAAACTCGTATCGGCTTCAAACTGCCTGGCAATAGTGGCCAGCACCTCATTATCAGTAAAAAAGTCATCGCTGTTTAGTATGCCGACAATATGTCCCGTAGCCATACCAATACCTTTATTCATGGCGTCATACAGTCCGTTATCGCGTTCGCTCACATATCGCAGCCGCCCTTTATACAGCGGTTCCATTTCGCGAACAATGTCCATTGTTCCATCGGTCGAAGCACCATCAATAATAATATGCTCCACATCGGAATATGATTGATTCAGTACACTTTGCATTGTGTTGCGCAAGGTGGCACTGCTGTTCCATGTAACAGTGATAACAGATATCCTCATGAATTGGCCTTACATTTTTTTTAGAATAACACCATTGCTATGTAGGCTATGCTATATAGCAGATACAAAATTAACATAATAATTTCGAATCATTAGTAACATACAAAAGTATTTGTTTTTTTGCTTATAATGGCCCGAAATAAGTTTAAACTTTGTAATCAAACAAAGAAAAAGATTATTTCTGCACCCCCTCTGCATCAGGCCGCTGCCTTAGCGCGTAATGCAACCATACTGCACGTTATGATGGGTGCTATACTTCACAAACTTCTTTATAAGGTATATCATTGAAAATTTCCATACCCTTGCAATGCCCCATGGCAGGATCCAGTTCATCAAGGTTAGCGTTAAGCAACCAGCTGTCACTGACCATCGAAGGTGTGATGTCTATCACTCGTCCTGGCATGTTTCGTACTTCCCACATTTCCTGCATCGCTTCCAGTACAAGGTATTTCCAAGACGACTCTACCACGATGTCCGCATGAATGATGTCAATGATACGACGTAGTTGTTCTACGGTTTCGGGATCAAAGAATGCACCATGTTCATCCTGCCATGGTTTGCCCTCGTGGTAGAGATAGTTCTGATAGTGTTCCGTATTCAGGACACCATCGAAATCAAAGAATATGATACTGTCACTCATGTCATTTATACTATTGGGTCTGAACAATAATCTCTGCGCTTACAGGTCTTGCAATGATTTCCCATCCATACTTCATCGAACTGTTTCATAGCTTGTTCAACTATTTCTGACTCATCTGTCAGGATGCCAGCCTCGAAGTTACGTTTGTTGTCTGTCTTCATGCCGATGCCTGCTCCAGTCAGGTTGGCACTGCCATGGTACACCTCCTTACAGTCGAATACAATCATCTTGAAGTGAACACGTGGACATAGGACACGCTCCAGACGGTCATAGAGTACCGGGTACTTGTCAAAATCCTCTCTGAAGTTCGGACCAGGTTCTTTGGCATGAATGAGTCGCACCTCCACACCACGCCGAATGAGGCCGGCAAGTACAGCAAGAAAAGGTTTCTTCTGCTTGCCATCCTCTACATAGAGATCTTTTATGTCAGCCGTTCCAATCCACAGGTTGTGTTTTACCTTCGGTACACGAGACAAGACCTCTTTATAATGGGCAGTGTTGGAGATGTAAGAGAGCATATCATAGATTGATTATATCTTTGACAAATTCAACGGCAACTTCAACAAGATCCATGTCCTCGTTCTCAGAAATGATGTTGTTAACGATGTCATATTTAGCTATTATGTGTTGCGGGATGGGTGGAACAGTTTTAATATGCCACGCTTTATTTTCAACGATCAATGATAGAACAACTTTCTCACCTTTTTCTATATACTTGAGACAAGCCTTCTCGCTATAGATACAGTCATTTCGCAGTTTGTTATGTCCGAACTTATCAGCATTGTACTCGATAAGTTCCCATAAGACAACGGAGGCAAATGGTTCTGTGTGATATGCCAGCAGTGGACTGCGAGAATATCGCTTCAAGGCAATCATGTCAAGTTCATCCATGTCGCCGATTGCAGCAAAATAATAGTTTGAACTTTCGTCATCCTTCGCCTGCCAATAACCTGCAGAACGTAGGAATTCCTTATACTTTAGTGCATAATACTTGAAATTATGTTTCGTAGGGATGTGCTTCAGGCAGTATTCCTCTATTGAGCAGTCGGCATCTATGAATTGGCGTAATGCATTGCCGACCTTTTCGTGGTCGCGAGAGAAGAGGATGTCCCAACGACCTTCCTTGCCGAAGAAATAACGATTGCCATAAGAACACCATCCTATATCGAAGCCCTTATAGCCAGATGCAATCAAGATGCGTATTCTCTCTGCGTCTGTGGCATCTATGAATTTCTGCATATTCTTTATGAGCACATCTTCGGAATAGTCATTCAAGAAGCTGATAGCTCTTATGTTACCTCTACAGAACTGCATGTCTTCCAGCCAGCACACGATGTTCCTGCGCTGATTATCCAGTTTTGACCTCTCTACCATTGCTGCATTCTTTCCTCCAAGTCCTGTTATGGATTCTGACAAGGAATCTCTTACGTCCGTCGTTACAGCAAGCTTTTCTATGACTTGACTATAAGTAGCGAACTCTGTAATACGCAGATTGGACACAAGGTTTACTTGCGACTGTATAAGTTGATTAGTATTAAGCAGCAAATTCCTGATGACTCGAATATATTGTCTTAATTCTGTAGTAGCTGTCACGACTTGATGCTTTATGCAATATCTTATCAGCGCGTAGAACAATGTTTTCTCGTAGATGTCAAAGTCTTCGTTCTCCTGGGGAAGTATGCAACGCTGGAAAAGATTTAGTCTTCCTTTGCTAAAGAGTCGTACTCTTGTATCAAACACTTCTTCATTGCCATGTTTGAACATGTCATCAAAAAACGTTGCATCTTTTTTGCCCACTACAGAAATGAAGTCCAATGCCGAGAAGAGACAATCAACATTGTCTCGGATTTTATACACAGCATTGATTTGTTCTATCGTTCCGATATAGTCGGAAGCTGTGCTTCCTTGCTGCGGGTACACGTAAGTGTAATAGAGAAGATGTGTCAGATAATGGAAAAATGACATAAAGCAATCGTCTATCACGGGATATTCCTGATTCTCATCCTTTACATACTCCCAAAACAGGTTTGCCCATTCGTGCTCAACTTTCTCTGTAAACTGTGTTACTAGTTCTACATCTTGGTATGTATCTTCAAGGAACTGAATGAACAATGCCTTCCAATGTTCAAAAGCCGTCAATTCCTTGCCACGTGCATTCATCTTTATATACAAACCGTCGGTCAGACTGTATTCATCCATATCAAGACGGTCGAAAGTGATTGACGATGATGTACTCAAAGCATTCTTCAGCATGTCATCAATGAATGGAAGATAATCATCTTCCAACATGGTATTCATGGCTTCCAACATTGAAACCATGTTGTTGATTGTCGGGTCATAATCCCAGTCATTAGAATACCATGAACAATCAGTTATCACCTCTCGCACTTTTCCACTTGGGAGTTTTCCCAGTAAGGTTTTCGTAAGTTTATCACAGAATGCAGCACTGCTTAAGCGGGTTTCATAGGAGAAACCTTCTAACAGATGGAGATTCTTTGCCTTCTCATCTTCTGCCATGTTGGATTTGGAGATAAGTAGCCAATGGAGCAAAAAAAGCGTTGTGAGGCGTTGCTGCCCGTCAAGAGGGATGAAAAAAATCTTTCCAGCATGTGTCGCCTTATTCTGAATTGAAGAACCATATATAAAATCCACATGATAAGCATGTCCACTCTTTAAAGCATTCATCAACAGGTGAATAAATTCTTGTCTTTTCTCCAGTTTGTGCTTGTCTGTGAAGTCATGCCCTTGCACATAATCACGTTGAATCAATGGAATCCGTATCGAATACTCTTTCACAAATTCCATGAATGTGTATCTTGTCTTTTTGGTGTCCATAACGCACATTATATTAAATTGATATATTCTTCATAAACACGTTTTATCTCGCTGAAGTATGCGTTGCGATCCTCTTCTGTCCAGAACTTCATGTCGGTTGGGGATGCTGTAAAGGCTTTGTTGAAAACCATTTTTGTTGCTATAGGTACCATGACAGGATTCTTCTGGTCATGTCTCTCACGCTCTTTGAGGATTTTTCTCTTTTTGTCTATCATATAGTTTTGCAGTGCGGCATTCGTGTCCTTGTCAACCAATGCCATATTCTGTATGGAGTGCATCAGTCTTTCGTCCATCTTCGCCAATTCGTTGAAATAAGCGTCAATAGCCGTTACCGCCTTTTGACAACTGATTCTGTTATTGTCATTGTCAAACCATTTTTTGTCGTTCTCCATCTCTTTCTTCGCATTCTTTAACACCTCCAGATATTCTGACATCTTGTCTGCTTGGCCAATTCGGTTTAACTCTTGTTCTTTTCGTTGAAACCAAGTGCAAAGCTCGTCAAAAGCGATACCTTCGAGTGAAAGATTTTGAGGGTGGATGTGTTCTAAACTTGTTGTCTTGCATTTGTGAAACAAATGAAATGGAAAACACATGCGCTCATTAATGTCGTGAAGGGATATATCGACATTCAGCAACAAAAGTATTCGGATTAGGTCTTGATTGCATTCATTATAGCAAATCTCGTGTAGTCCATACTTTCTGCCTTTATCAGATTCTCCTCTGTACATGATGCTTTTCTCACTTATCGTACTTGAAATCTTTACTTCTTTGCCTATCAGTCCTTTCAGATGATTGGTGAATGTTGATTTTGGAAGCGATATGTACGTTTGGAAAAGGTTGAAAATAAGGTTGGAAAACTCTTTATCTTTTGCTTTCTTGTTCCTCAACTTAAACAAAGAAACATACAGTCCCACAAGATGATACCATTGGTGGTCGCTATACCAATTGGTAATTACTACATAGGAATCTTGAAGTTTTTCCCATAGCGCATCAACCATTTTGCCCCATAGGTTTGGATTATTGCCAATATAGTTGTTTATTACACGATAATTATAATCTTTGCCATCAGAAATATATTCCCCTAATGTAGGATTTTCAGTAAGAAGTCGGCGGACAACAAAAGACAGGAGAACATCTATGTGGGAACTATAGTCCATCACGCCAAGCATACCCCATAGGAATGGGTTTTGTAGATTTTTCTCCATGATGTCCCATTCGCAAGACCGGGAAAAGGCTATTTGCTTTCGCAATGCTTTCTCGCTGTCAGGATAATGGTCACATTGGAAAAATAGAGCCTTAATAAGTTCTGTACTTGTCAGGCTGGTCTTACCATAGTTTAGACGATTGAAAATATCTACAGATTCCATATTTGAACCATAAAGTGCTACAGTTTCCTCATCTACATCGTACCAAATAACCCTCACATCATGTTCATTGTGGTCTGGATTAGGACACAACACTTCTGCTATATGAGCTTTGGTCATCGCCCCATGTTGCTTAAACCATTTTTTTATAGTGTTGTTTGCACAATCGACAAAAAAATCATCTATGGGCGTATCATTACGCTCGTAATCTATAGTGTAGATTTGTGATTGTATGTCTTCTGGCAACATCTCCGCTATTTGATGGAATATAAGTCGTAAAGTCGTCAGACGTTGTTGCCCATCAATAAGGTCATAAACGTCTTCACCTTGTTCTGAACTTAGTTTATTGTTCTTTGTAACAACTACTGGTTGCAAGCAATAGAAGCTCTTGTTTTCTGAACAAGAGTTTTTGAATTCAGCCAAGTCTGAAAGCAAGTCTTCTATCTGCTTCTTTTCCCATCTGTAACCTCTTTGGTAAGATGGGATGTTGAATTTGTAATTAAACAAATCAACAAAGTGTTTTATAATAAATGCCATTTCTTTATCGTATTTTGTTTTGGTGCCATTTTACCTCATTTTTGATTTCCTCATATTCGTCTTTGTGAAGATCTCTGTGTTTTTCTTCCTTTATGTCTTCGCAAAGTATTTCTATAAGGAAATCGACTTGCCACTCTTTGTTGTACTTTTTGAGATAGTCATCCATATATAGCCACAAGCCTTGATCCAAAGCGTCCGTGCAGAAGTCTCCATAGAAATGTGCATCTAAATCATCCATTCCGTGTTGAACTGCCAATTCATATGCTCTTGCATACATTTCACAGAAGTCTGGATAGAAATCCTCATTCACCGCATCGGCATAAGCATGAGCATAGATTTCGGATTTGCCGTTTTTTATGCATTTATGATATGCTTTACAATAATCCTCCGCTTTCTCTTTTGCTTCAGGTACGATTTCGTGGATTAAATAAATATAGCGTTTAACGAATATAGGGTCGTTACTGAGAGAATGAGCATGAATGCTTAATTCATTTTCCTTTTCTTTATCGTCATCAATTTCTTCTAAAGCATTACGAACAACCCATATCTCATGTTCGCCAGAAGAACTGTCTCTGGCAACTGATTCACACCATACATTATTATGGCCTTTTTCTGCCTCTTGAACATAGAATTTAATATAATCATCTGTAAGTGCTAAACTACTGAGAGCATTGTTGTCATCTTCTGTTGTGTCCTCATCATCGGGACAGTCACCTTGAAGTGATTGGAAACAGCGTTTGGCTTCTGCTTCATAAACCGCGAAGTATTTCATATCAATTCCGGTCTTTTCGAAGGAGTTGTGTATCATTGCGTCTGTTAATAGAAATTGTTCCATATATACACTTTTATATTGTCTTGTTGTTGTCAGTTATTTCTTTGGTTAATGAGGTTCACCACCACCTTTACCATCACATCCTTTTCTTCTGTGCGACTTTCGGCTATCATCAATGTCAGGGCGACGAGAGTGTTGTCTGCGAGCCGTTTGGTACCGTCTTCCCGATATAGGATGCCGTTGTTATTTAGGAACCAGAGGAAAAGTGTAGCGGCAATACGCTTGTTGCCATCGCTGAACGAGTGGTTCTTAGTAACAAGATAAAGCAACATCGCAGCTTTCTCCTCTACGCTGGGATAGAGTTCTTCGCCACCGAATGTCTGATAGATTTGACCAATGCTACTCTTGAACGAGTCATCCTTCTCGTTGCCAAAGAGCCACGATGCTCCAAACTTATTGCGTAACCCGTCAATAGCCTCCATCGCATTCTCATAAGTGGCGTGGAAAGGTTCTTGCTTCGTGGTTTTGTCAATGGTCAGACGTTCATAGTCATAATTGTCAAGGGTATCAAGGGCGTATGTGTAGTCTGTCACCACTTCAAATAGGGCATTGGTCTCATCCGTGGAAATCAACGGTTGGTTCTGCAGGGTGCGTCCAATCATTCCCACAAACTGGCGCAACTCTCCAATTTGCTCCTTGCGGATGTGGTCATTAACGGCATAGCCTTTGATGAGGTATTCTTTCAAGATGCGATTAGCCCATTTACGAAATTGAACACCTCTGGCACTCTTTACCCGATAGCCGATGGAGGTTACCATTTCGAGATTGAAATACTCTACTTCATGAGTCTGGGTCTTGCCCTCAATGGCACCATGTTGAGTGGTATTCGCAAATTTTGCGACAACCACTTCATCGGCCAATTCCTCTTTAAGAGCATTGTTGATATGCTTGCTGATGGTCTTGTAATCACGACCGAACAATGTGGCTAACTGTCCACGGGTCAGCCACAGCATATCTCCGTCCATCTTCACTTCAAGCTGGATGGCATTGCTCTCATCCTTGTATATGACAATCTGATTTTCCATACTACATCTTTATAATATCTCTCTTGCAATCCAGGCACATGCTTCAGCATCTGCCAACGCATGGTGATGATTCTCTAATTGATAGCCACAGGCAGCGGCTACTGTGTGAAGCTGATGATTCTCCAGTCCTGGCAGCACACGACGCGAAACGCAAAGCGTATCGTAGAACTCATAATCTGGATAGTCCATCTGATAGACGCGGAACACGGCTTTCAAACAGCCTTCGTCAAAGGGCTTGTTGTGTGCTACGAGCGGCAGACCTTCTATCAGCGGTTCTATCTGCTTCCATACTTCAGGGAAAACAGGTGCGTTGTCTGTGTCATCACAGCACAGACCGTGTACTTGACTACACCAGTAATTATAATAGTTTGGCTCCGGCTGGATGAAAGAGTAGAAGGTATCAACTATCTCACCATTCCGAACGATGACGATACCAACAGAGCAAACACTACTGCGCTCATTGTTCGCAGTTTCGAAATCTATTGCTGCAAAATCTTTCATATCGGGTCTGCATAGGATATGATTTAACACTCAAAATTACAAAATTCTTGTGAGATAGGCAAGAAAATCGAAATCTAAATTGCTGATAATCAATGCAGTAATACTTATTTAGTGGACCCTAATATAACTTCAAAACTAACTTTTTTACATTGGGAAAACTACTAAAACGTAACTGTGACCTAAAAATCAATCTGACAAATACAATTCTGTGAAAAGAAAGTGCTAAAGGATACAAATAATTTACTCAATCTGCCTAAAAGAACGTATCTAAAAAAAATGGCACCGATATTCTGAATATTAGTTCCGAGCTTGTTAGAATTAGTTCCGCGATTGTCGAAATTAGTTCCGAGCTTGTTAGAATTAGTTCCGAGCTTGTTTCAACAATCGCGGAACTATTGAGAATCAGCACTTTCAGAAATTACAAAAAAAAAGCATATCCCAAATGCTTAAATCACTCAAAAATGAATCATGACATAATAAAACACATGACCTACAGATACAAAAAAGCCTGTCAAGGCGTACCGTACGAGCGGTGAGCCTGACAGGCTGAATTATTCGTATGTCATGCGCTTACTTGCCAAGGGGCACTGACAAACCGAGCGATACGCTGGTGTTTGCTTTGTTCAAGGGGATGAACTGCTTGCTGACCTTGCCAAAGAAGCGGTCGGTTCCGATGAAGAAGTTGAAGTGCTTGGCACGGAAGTCGAGCACAAGACCACTGGTGAAACCTGCTGTACCACCGGCCATGTTCCAGGCGGCTTCAAACCACTTCACGGGGCGAACTACGGCCGACAGCTGGGCCTGATGATGAGCAAACTTGCCGGCCATACGGCTGGTGTAGAGGAAACCGAAACGGAGGTTGCGGTAAACGGGCAGGGTGTATTCGGCACCGAGGTTGATGGTGGCTGCCAGGGCGTGCGACTGCGACTCCTTGCCGTCTTCGTAAACTGAGAAGATGTCTTCAAGGTCGTCGGTCAAGGCGTCGAGCTGATCGTCGAGCTTGTTGTTACCCGTGTCTTCGCCACCGGCGTAGATGGGGTTTTTGAAACCGTCGAAAGTCCAGTTACCGGCTGACGATGCCATGTAGGTGTTGCTCCAGCTGATGAAACCAAGGTCGGTGATGGCTGCGCTGACCATGAGGTCGGGCATTACCTGATAGGTGGCACCGAGGTCGAAGGCCATACCAAAACCTGAGAGCGAGGGCTTGAACTCGTCAATTCCGCTGATGCGGCGACGGCCGTTGGCGTCGTTCTTCGAGGGGTCTTCGTACTCGAGCGTCGAGTTCATGAGCGATGCTTGCATCTGGATGTCACCGTCGATGTTCCAGTGATCGTCTGAAAGATGAAGGTTGAGCTTCTTGGCATCGAGGTCGGCATAGGCTGCACCAAAGAGAAACTTGGCCTTGGCACCTACGGTAATCTGGTCGTTGATTTTGTGTGAGTGGCCTAATGCCAGTTCCAGGAAGCTTTCGGAGCGGATGCCGAGTTCGTCGATTTGATAATCGTTTTTTTCGCCGGCGGTTTTCATAAACTCGAAAAGGCTCTTGGGGAGCGAGATGCCGGTGTTCGAACGGAGGTTCAACTCTACGCTGTTGACACCGCCGAATGCCTTGAAACCTACACCTACGAGCTGGTACTTGAGGTTCAGGGCCAGGCGCGACTTGTCGTTGAGTCCGCCGAGAAACTCAGAGGCACTTACGTCGGGGTGCATGAAGGTGGTAAGGTTGCGGTTGTCTACGCCGTAACCCTGCCAGGTAGGTTGCATTTTGTAGACGAAGGTTTTGAGTCCGAAGTTCGAGGTAGTTCCGAGGTTGAAGTTACCCAAAACGAGGGGAATGTTGACATAGCTTTCGCTGAGCAATGCCGGGTTCATTTCGTGTCGGTTAACCGACGTTTCCATGAAGTATGAGGTTCGCAAATCCTGGGCAGCAGCGGTCAGCGCCATTGTTGCGCCCATTGCGAGGGTGAATATTTTGTGTTTCATTGTTTATGTTGTACTGATGGTAAGGAGGGGTGATGATTAGTTGAAATCGGCAATAATCTGACCTTTCAGGCGTACCTTTACGTTGGTGAATTCAAGGTACTGCGTTGAATAGAGTTTGTGCGTTTCGGTGCTTTCGCCGCTTGCAGCATTGATTTTGAACATGAAGCGGTCGATTTTACGCAGCAAATAGGGGTCAGATAGGGTTGCATCGATTTGTACTGAGGTTTTGGCCTCAGCCTTACCATCGGTGCTAGCGGGAATGTTGGCCTTGTCGAAGGTAACACCGGGCACGGGGTTTCCGTCGACGTCGACAGCCGTAATGGTGGCGACAAGGTCGAGGGGAATGGTGTTGTTGACATCGGCCGTCACACGCACGCCTTCGGCAGCATAATCTTCGAGGTCGTCCTTCATGCTGTCGGTTGAGTCGTTGTAGACGATAACGAAACCGTTGTTGAATTCAAAGGGTACGAACACGTTGTACTTGGCCTTGGCATTGTAAGTTTGGCCGAGGTTCACGGTGTAGGGTTTGTCCTGCACGGCAATGCGTCCTTCCTTCATGTTGACCTGAATTTCGTCGGGAAGAGTTTCGAAGAGTTTGGTGATGTTGTCTACCTGTTGGTGCTTGGCATCTTTCACTACGCCGTCGGGGTCGTAGGCTTCGTTCTTCTGGTGATAGTAAATGGTCGAGAGCTTCTTTTCGTCGATCGAGACTTGAGGAAGTACCACCGATTTGGGGAAGGTTTGGTCGCCAGCCTTTACCGAGGTGAGTTGCGCACCAAGGTTAATGCCCACGGGAATCTGGGTGAGGTCGGCCATAAACTTGATGGTGGGGTTTGCAGCATTCACGCGCACAGCCTCGTCGGTGAGGAAGTCGGGCAACGATTCCTTGATGTTGATGGGGTTGATTTCGGGGTTGATTTCGGGGTTGAACACACCGATTGCCTGTTCCACGCGTACGTCGGTGCCGTGACCAAGCTGGAGGTCGAACACTACGTTGGCATAGTCGCCCTGACCGTTGCCGAGGTCCTTGTGCATGGTGAAGTTTTCGGTGGTGCGGAAGAACACTTCGCCGTCGACCGAAGTGACAGTCATTACGTCGGGAAGGCTGATTTCGCCGTTTTCAACCACACCGGCTTCGCCAAACACGGCTTTGTTGACTACGAGGCGGCAAATTTCGGCATTGCTGTAATCGAGGCGGCCGTTCTTGAGGCTCAGCGTGTTGTTAGTGCTGTTGTAGTTCCAATCGTTCGAAACTTCCTTTACGGTGATGAACTTGGGAAGCTGAATCACGAAGTTGGCAAGATGGTCGATTTTAACTCGCATGTTGGGCGAGTTTTCCATATTCATCTTGAAGACAATGGGCGTTTCTTCAGTGATAACCTCCGAAACAGATACGATATCGGACTGCACCTTTACGTTGAAGTCGGCATTGGCACTACCTTCAGCCTTACCGCCAAACACTTGGTTAGCATCGACGGGCACTTCGGTAATGCCTGCGGGAATCTGCGACTGGTCCATCTGTTCCAACACGCCATCGAACGTCAGTACGGGCTGGTTGGTGCGGATGTTGGTGTTTTCGAATTTAGCGTTTACGTTTTCAACGCTCACATTAAAGTTGGTTTCGCCATCTTCGACAAGGTAGTAAAAGTTTGAGTTGTCGAGCTTAACGGTTTCATCCACGTCGATGATGTTGTTAAGATATACCTTTTCAGTGTTACCCAACTTCACGCTCAGTCCTTCACTGCCGAGGCCCATAGTGAGGTCAATGTTGTCCAAGTCGTAGTCGCTGTCAACACAGCCCGTAGTGAACAATACACTACCGGCACATACAGCTCCCACATAAAACCATTGCTTAAAGGGAATAAATGACATACTTAAATAAGATAGATATGTTATAAGTAAATTATTTGTCTGTGAAAATTTTATCTTGAAACACAAAACCCTTGCTCAAGAAAAATGTTCTTAAAAAGTGGTTTAGCGTATTCAAAAAGTTCGTTTCAGTTTTCTATGCGCAAAAGTATTAAAAAAAACTGATATTTAATGCCTAATAAATCACCGAATTGTAAAAATATATCCGTTTTTCCTCCTTTTAAAATGTTTTTATGGATTTATAAACTGCACTTTACAATGAAGTCGTCAGAAAAGTTTAGACGACTTCAATATCTTGCAAATCTTGATTTTTCAAAATCCACGCTGTTTTTCTGATTGCCCAACACATCGTTTTTTTACTTCAAAAAAAAAGCAGAACGATATGTCCTGACTGGCAGTCAAAAACATATCGTTCTGCTTTAAAGTAGATGTTGAATATTTACAAAGTGAGCCATCGGTATTCTGGCACTATGCAATGCAAGCGGATTAGTTCGAGGGGCGTTCGGCTGTCATGACAAAACGTAATTCGCCGCCCTTCACAATGTCGGCGTGCGAAATGTAGTTTTTCCGATAGCGTTTGCCGTTCAGGTAAATGGCTTTAACGTATTTATTAGGCTCGCTCAACCCTTCGGCCACAACCGTAAACCGCTTGCCACCCGGCAAAGACAGCGAAATGCGCGGCAACTGGGGTGCACCAAATACGTAGTTGGCCGAAACCGGATCGACGGGATAAAAGCCCATACACGAAAGTATGTACCAGGCCGACATCTGTCCGCAGTCGTCGTTTCCACACAAGCCCTCGGGCGTAGGGTGATACTGCGTGCTGACAATCTCGCGCACCAGTTCCTGAGTCCGTTCTGGTTTGCCTGCCAGGGCGTACAGGTAGGCCACATGGTGCGAAGGCTCATTGCCGTGTGCATATTGGCCAATCAGTCCCGTTACGTCGGCTAACGATTGCCCCTTCATTTTCACGGTAAACAGCGAATCGAGTTTCTGGCAAAATGCCTCTTTGCCGCCCATCAGCGCAATCAGCCCCGGCACGTCGTGCTGCACATGCCAGGTGTACTGCCAGGCATTGCCTTCGGTATAGTCGCCGCCCACACTTTCAGCGTGCGCCAAATCCGAAGGGTTGAAAGGCGTTTTCCACGCTCCGTTGCTCAGTTTGGGACGCATGAAGCGCGTAGAGGGGTCGAAAAGGTTTTTGTAAAATGCTGCCCGGCGCGTAAAATAAGCTGCATCCTCTTTCTTGCCCATCCGCCGGGCCATGCAGGCGGCTGCATAATCGTCGTAAACCGACTCGAGGGTCGATGACACGCTTTCTGAGGTCACTGAGTCGCAAGGGAAATAACCATAGCGCATGTATTTTTCCCAGTCCGACTTCATTTTGTGGCTCACTGTCTGCGTACGTTTCACTGCCGCGAAAGCTCGTTCTGCGTCGAAGCCGCGGAAACCCTTTTCATAAGCCTCAGCCACGATGCTCACCGAGTGGTTGCCTATCATGCAATAGTTTTCCTTGCCCCAAAGCGTCCAGATGGGCAAATGGCCCTGCACCTCGGCCTGGCTGACCAGTGAGCGCACAAAGGGGTCGACCATTTCGGGCACTGCCAGGGTGTAAAAGGGGTGAGCTGCGCGATACGTGTCCCACGTCGAAAACGTAGAGTAAAACGTGCCGCCTTCTGCTTTGGCCGGTTGTCCTTTGGCATTACGGTAAGTGCCATCGACATCAGCTATGTTGTTAGGCTGAATCAGCGTATGGTAAAAAGCCGTGTAAAAATTTGTCAGTTCTTCTTGGCTACCCTTAGCCTCGATGCGTCCCAACAGGTGGTTCCAGGCATTCCGCGCCTGCCGGGTGGCGGCATCAAAATCCCAGTGCTTACACTCGGCCTGCAAGTTCTGCGCAGCTCCCTCGACCGATGCCGAAGAAATCGCAATTTTCACTCCCAGTTGCTCGCCGGGTTTCAGGTCGAAATACACCAGCATGCGGTTTCCGCGTTCGGTAGCTTGCAACGGCAGATTGTCGACCTGCTTCACGGGGTGCGAAAAGGTCATCACGAAGTAAAGGTCCTGATTCACCCACACGCTCGTTTGAACGTGTCCCGAAAGCATCTGTCCGTTCAGCCACTTCACCTCGCAGGCTTTGACGTGTGAACGGTACATCGATTCATTCCACACCGGACCATGCTGCAAATCGACATAGAGTGCTGCCGAATCGGCGCGGTGAAACGTGTAGCGGTGAAAGGCCACATGTGGGGTTGCCGTCAGTTCGGCCTTCACCCCGGTTTCGGTCAGTTCCACCGAGTAATAGCCTGGCGAGGCCTTTTCCGACTGCTTGTCCATCAGGCTGCGGTAGTCGGTTCGTTGGTCGCGTGCCGTCGAGGGCATCACCAGCACATCGCCCAAGTCCATGCAGCCCGTACCATTCAAATGGGTTTGCGTAAAGCCCCATACGCGTGCATCGGAATGCAGATATTCGGCGCAATACTGCCACCCTACAGCTCCGGTAACCGGACTGCTTTGCACCAGGCCAAAGGGCGTACACGCTCCCGGAAAGGTGTGTCCGTTGGCAGCACCGCCAATAAAGGGATTTACATAATCGGCAGGTTCCTGAGCTGCAGCAGCGAGAACGCCTGCAACCCATAAAGCTGAAGTAAGTATCGATGTAGACAGAGTTTTCATAGTTTTTTGTTCAGAGAGTTCATATCCGCATGGCTTCTGCGAACAGCCGGAATGAGTGTCCGCGCAGCTTATCGGATGATGCGGTTTCGTTGGTTATTGGCCTTTTCGGGCTTTGATTTGCCAATGCGTTTTCCCGTCTTCTTTTTTCCGGCTCTTTCGGCACGCGCTTTGAAGGCAAACGGATTGGTAGGTTTTTTCTTTTTAGGGGGCATAAAGCATTTGTCAAAAAAATCAGAAAACCAAAAAAAGGCCGACACGGCAAACGACAATGTTATCGCCCTTCGTGTCGGCCTTGATTATCAGTATGAAATGGATTTACTGCAGAGCATTCCAATACTTATGGACTTACAGCAGAACATCCAGTTATTTTTATTTATTGAGTTTCCAGGTAGCACCCTCTTTCGTATCCTTCACTTCGAAGCCATACGAAGCCAGTTCATCGCGAATTTGGTCGCTGGTTGCCCAATCCTTAGCTGCCTTAGCTTTGGCTCTGAGTTGCAGCAACAAGTCGATGGCCTGTCCATAGGCAGCTTCACGGTCGGCATTGCCGCCTTCAGCCTCGCTCTTCAGTCCCAGAATGTCAAATACAAAGGTATGAACTGCCTTTTTCAGCGCGTCAAGTCCGGCAGGCGTAATGGTTTGCGACTTGTCGGCCAACTGGTTGATAACGCGGGCTGCATCGAACAAGTGCGAAATCACAATCGGCGAGTTAAAGTCATCGTCCATCGCCTCGTAGCATTTGTTCATCACTTCCTCAGCGTAAGCCTCGGTCAGCGCACCCTTTTCGTTTGCTTCGATGCGTTCCAGCTGAGCCACAGCGTCCATCAGTCGGTCAAAGCCCTTTTTCGAAGCCTGCAAAGCCTCGTTCGAGAAGTCGACCGTCGAGCGGTACTGCGCCTGCAGAATAAAGAAGCGGATAGTCATCGGGCTGTACGGTTGCTCCAGCAGCGGGTGATTACCGGTAAAGAACTGGTCGAGCGTAATGAAGTTATTGTAGCTCTTACCCATTTTCTTGCCGGCAATGGTAATCATGTTGTTGTGCATCCAGTACTTCACCATCTGGTCGCCCTGCGACGCCACAGCCTGTGCAATTTCGCATTCGTGGTGCGGGAACACCAGGTCCATGCCGCCACCGTGAATATCGAAGTGGTTGCCCAGGTATTTGCGTCCCATCGCCGTACATTCGCAGTGCCATCCCGGGAAGCCTTCGCTCCAGGGTGAGGGCCAGCGCATGATGTGTTCGGGCTGCGCCTTTTTCCACAGCGCAAAGTCTACCTGGTGTTTCTTTTCGCCCACACCGTCGAGTTCACGGCTGGCATCGTGTACATCCTCCAGGTTACGGCCCGACAGAATGCCGTAGCGGTGCGTTTCGTTGTATTTCACCACATCGAAATACACCGAACCGTTCGATTCGTATGCAAATCCGTTATCCATGATTTGCTTCACGAGTTCTTCCTGTTCGATGATATGTCCCGTAGCATGCGGTTCGATGCTGGGAGGCAACACATTCAGTTTCTGCATAGCCTCGTTGAAGCGGTTCGTATAGTATTGAGCCACTTCCATCGGTTCTAACTCTTCCAGACGCGCTTTTTTGGCAATTTTGTCTTCGCCTTCGTCTGCATCATGTTCCAAGTGGCCCACATCGGTAATGTTGCGCACGTAGCGCACCTTGTAGCCCAAATGTTTCAAGTAGCGGAATACGAGGTCGAACGTAATGGCCGGGCGTGCATGACCCAAATGGCCGTCGCCATACACCGTCGGTCCGCAAACATACATGCCAACATGTCCCGGATGAACGGGCACGAAGCGTTCTTTGCGACGCGTCAGCGTGTTATACAGAAATAATTGATGTTCCATGTTTCGTAATGCGTAGAATTTTGCCCCCAAAGTTACAGAAAATCTTCGGATTGCTTAAGCATAAATGGTGGTTTAAATTTTTTAAGCAGATACTGCCCAACGGCGTTCCGGCCAAAATTCTGGGTGAATGTGGGCCTGACTCAAAGGCACTGCCGTGAAAATCCTTGAATGTGGGCTTTTCTGGCAACTTCTGTATCAAAGGGAAAACGCAAATTGCACCGAAAGCCTCAAAGTGTTGGATTTTACGCATTACAGCGCTCAAAAACTCTGAAAAAAGCAAATAAATATTTGCGTCAGCGCACGATTTAGCGTATCTTTGCCAAACAAGAAAGCGGCCTCGGCCTGTCGAAGCCTCGCCATGATTCTGGCAGATAATTCAAACAGTCGCCCGATGTCTGGATTTTTCATCTGGTTTCCGGCTGTTTTTTCACAGACCGCCCGCCAACTTACTGATTTCAATTCCTAATCTCTTTTTTTTCATATCAATCATGCTCGACGTAAAACAATGTCTCGCCGACTGCGAGGAAAGAATGGAAATGAGCGTAATGCACCTTGAAGATACGCTGGCTCAAATCCGCGCCGGAAAGGCTAACATACATATCCTGGACGACCTGCGCGTCAACTCATACGGTTCAATGGTGCCCATCAACAATGTAGCTGCCGTTTCCACCCCCGACGCACGCACCATCGCCATCAAACCTTGGGACAAGCAGATGTTCCGTGTTATCGAAAAAGCTATCATCGACTCTACCATCGGCATCATGCCCGAAAACAACGGCGAAGTAATCCGCCTGGGCATTCCTCCTCTCACCGAGGAACGACGCAAGCAGCTCACCAAGCAGTGCGCCAAAGAGGCTGAAGAAGCCAAGGTGGCTATCCGAAACGCACGCCGCGACGGTATCGAAAAACTCAAAAAGGCCATCAAGGACGGACTTTCTGAAGACGTAGAAAAGGACGCAGAAGCCGACCTCCAGAAAATTCACGACAAAAAGGTGAAGCGCATCGAGGAAATCCTGACTGCCAAGAACAAGGAAATCATGACCGTCTAACCCCCCGCTCTCTCCTTTTGGCCTATGCACGGCATTGTAATTAAAAATACAGGGAGCTGGTATCTTGTCAGAACCGACGACGGACGAGCCGTTGAATGCAAAGTGAAAGGAAACTTCCGCTTAAGAGGCATCCGCTCAACCAACCCCGTCGCTGTAGGCGATGGCGTGACCATCACCGAAGTCGACGGACAGCAAGCGGCTTTCATCACCGAAATCGACGAACGGCGAAACTACATCATCCGCAAAGCTTCGAACCTCTCGAAGCAGAGCCATATTCTCGCCGCCAACATCGACCTTGCCCTGCTTGTCGTCACCATGGCACGACCTGAAACAAGCACTACGTTTATCGACCGTTTCATTGCCTCGGCCGAAGCATACCGTGTGCCCGTAGCCATTGCGTTCAACAAAATCGATGATCTCGAACCCGATGAACGCGAAAACATGGACTACCTCTATTCTCTCTACACGCACATCGGATATCCTTGCTATCAGATTTCGGCTCTTAAAAACACGGGCATCGACGCCCTGCACCAGCTGCTCGAAGGCAAAACTACGCTGCTCGCCGGACATTCGGGCGTCGGTAAATCCACCCTCCTCAATCTCCTCATTCCCGAGGCCAATGCCCGAACCGCCAATATCTCCGAAGCACACGGAACTGGTATGCACACCACCACTTTCAGCGAACTCTACGAACTCCACGGAAAAGGTGCCATCATCGACATCCCGGGAATCAAAGGATTCGGCACGTTCAACATGGAACCCGAAGAAGTGGCGCATTACTTCACCGATATATTCAAGATTTCTGCAAGCTGCAAGTTCTCGAACTGCACCCACACCCACGAACCGGGATGTGCCGTACTGCAAGCCCTCGAAAACCACCAGCTCGCTCCCTCGCGCTATGCCTCCTACCTTTCCATGCTCGACGACAAGGAAGAAGGAAAATACCGCACTGCTTACTGAAAATAAATGTTTTACACAACGGCCTCTGTCTCCCTCAAACCCCACTCGGGCACAAGGGATTGAGGCCGTTTTGCATTATGCTGTCCGGGGCATGGAGCAAATGTTGCGCTATCGCACCCTGCCTCTTAATCCCTTGGTTTCGAGCAGGCCTACCTGCCCTACTTTCTTTTGTATCAACCTGTCAAATATCGCTTAGCACCTCAAGTGCTGTATCGGTATGAGTTGTGTTCACTCCTCTTTTTCATTCCTCTCACAGCCTATGACCGTCATTTTCATCCTCACCCTGCTCGCCTTAGTGCTGGCACTCATCGAAATTCTCATTGTGCCCGGGTTCGGCATAGCCGGATTAGCCTCTATGGCCTTAGCCCTGGCCGACGTAGTGGTCATTTACCTTGAATTAGGTCCGTGGTGGGCCATGGCTGCTGTTGGCATTGGCATTCTCGTCATCCTCATCACCATGCGCTGGCTCACACGGTCAAAAGCCATCGACAGAATGTCACTCCATGCTCGCATCGACTCCACCAATGCCACCACCGCCCAACTTTCAGTCAAAGTGGGCGACACTGGCAAAGCACTCACACGCCTGGCATTAGTGGGCAATGCCGAAATCAACGGACTGGTAGTCGAAGTCAAATCATCGGGTGCCTTTCTCAACCCCGGCACCCCCCTGCGCGTCATCCATGTCAACGAAGCCAACATCACTGTCGAAGCCATTCAGCAATGAAAATGCAAAGAAACAGCATATAACAAACCTGTCATAATGAATAAAATTTTACTTTCACTGACGCTTGCCCTCGGCCTGTCTGGCATTGCCCAGGCCACAGTGCCGCAACGACGTCAGTTCACTCACAAACAACCCGACGGCACCAGCCTACGCCTCACCTCCGTTGCCAACGGACGTTACATTACCTATGCCACCACCGACGGACTTGCCGTGCTGCGTGGCACCGACGGTAATTTTTACTATGCCCAGCCTGCTGCAGGCGAATGGCAATGCACCACGCACCTTGCCCACAACCAAGCTGAACGCACCACCGCCGAAACTGCACTTCTGAGCAAGCATAGCCTGCCCATCGAAGCTGCCACTCAAATGCTGGCCAATCGCTACCCTGCTCCGCGCCTGCAACATGCCACCCGTTCCGAAGCCTCTACAGCCGACGGACTGGGCACCTACAAGCAGTCTGCTCCGGGCACTGTCTGCTCCATCGGCTCGCCGGTCATCCCCGTGGTCATGGTCAACTTTGCCGACCGCACCTTTACCGACACCATTGATGCCACCAAAGTAACGCGCTTTTTCAACGAACCAGGCTATGCCGACGAACAGGGAAGCAAAGGGTCGGTCAAGGACTACTTCACAGCGCAAAGCCAAGGGCTCTTCACCCCAACCTTCTCTGTAGTAGCCACCGTCACCCTGCCCAAAGGCTACGCTTACTATGGGGCTAATTCCACCAGCGGCCGCATCGACGAACACATCACCGACTTCATCACCGATGCCCTTGCGCAAGCCGAAAAAACGGTCGATTTCTCGACCTATGCCACCAACGGCGAAGTACCCCTCGTCAGTTTCATGTTTGCCGGACCGGGCGAACAATCTTCGTTCGAAAAAGGCTGCGAGGACTACATTTGGGCTCAATTCTCCACCCGCAGTTTCACGGTCAATCAGGGTGCCGTGCGCATCAACTCCTACTTCGTGGGCAATGAACTCTTGCAAAGTTATGGTGCCACGCCCAACGACATTACTGCCGCTCACATGGACGGTGTAGGTCTTTTCAGCCACGAATTCGGCCACGCCTTGGGTCTGCCCGACTTTTATTACACCGGCCGCGACGCAGCTGTAAAAGACAGCCTGCTCACCATGGACTACTGGAGCATCATGGACTACGGCCAATACTATTTCAACGGCTATGCTCCCCCGGGCTACACGGCCTACGAACGCAGCTTCATGGGCTGGCTGCGCGTTACCGAACTCAGCGAAGCACAAACGGGTGTGAAACTGTATGCCTTTGGACAAGAGGAACTCGGCCCCACGGCCTACGTCATCCGAAATCCGGAATGCCCCTCTGAATATTATCTGCTCGAAAACCGCCAAATCGGCACTTGGTATCCCAAACGTATGGGCACGGGTATGCTCGTCACCCACGTCGACTATGAAGCCGGCGCATGGCTATCGAATGCTGTCAACAACGACCCCCTGCACCAACGCATGGCCTACGTTCCGGCCGATAATAAAAAAGACGGTACGCGCACCGGAAAGGGCATGACGCTCACGCAACTTTTCAACGGCTATAAGGGCGACCTCTTCCCCGGCCTGCAAAACGTCACCTCGCTCACCGACGACACTTTGCCTGCCACAACCTTGTTCAATGGCACCGCCGGAAAACTCGGCAAACCCATCCTCAATATTTCGCAGAATGAACAGGGTGTCATATCGTTCGACTTCATCACCCCCGGCCCCAGCAGCATCACCGAAATGCCTGGCACCACCCCGACTGCCGCAAAGGCTGTCTACTCGCTCACCGGTCGCCGCATTCTTAACTGGCAACAAGCCGAACCGGGTGTCTACATTCTGTCTGACGGCACTAAAGTCATCAAACACTAAGTCTACAGCCCGACAATTCATACAACAACCCCGCCCGTTTGCCTTCCAAGCAAACAGGTGGGGCTGTTTTTTAGGCACTTATCTCTGCTGCCGAAGCATCATCACACCTGCGCCATAGGTTCTTCATCACCGGTCA
>ERZ791610.357-NODE-357-length-35282-cov-13.830613_pt1 | contig 35282 bp, 18 predicted proteins | sample MGYA00510061_ERZ791610 | MGnify/ENA primary metagenome ERZ791610 (study PRJEB30046, sample SAMN00791922) | human gut metagenome | study: EMG produced TPA metagenomics assembly of the A metagenome-wide association study of gut microbiota in type 2... | reverse complement strand
TTGAATTTAGAAGAGATAAATCTCCAAATCAAATCTTCGTCAGAAAAGTTTAGACTACTTCTTAATCTTATCCTAATTATCAAAACGTGCGTAGCACCAATATTTTACCACGCGCAATTTCTACTGAGTACAATGTAAATGAAAGCGTTACTTTTTCATGCAGAAAATCTCCCGAAACAAAGGAAGCACCCTTGTTTCGGGAGATTTCAGAATCACGACAGTTGTACTTCAATCTCTTGAATCGAAGCATCTTTAAGTATAACACGTCTCTTGGCATCAAGCAGATACAAAGTAGGCATTGCCTTTAAATCATACACTTGGTCACGAGTCAGTATCTGCCCATCATCATAGCCATCTATCCATTGGGGTGGGAAGGTTGCTGTTTGCCAACCCTTTGTTTTTCCTTCCACACATACTGAAAGTAGCTTTAAACGTCCCGACTTCAACAGATGGTTTATCACCGTCGACTGGCTCAGCATATCTTTCATGCGGTGACAGTCCTCGCATTCTGGGTCATTAAAGTAAAGAATCACATAGTCGGCCTTAAGGTCGGCAAGTTGTTGGCGTTTGCCATCTCTACCTGTAAAGGTAAAATCAGCAGCCACATCGCCCGGACGATTCTTCAGAGCCATTTCCAGCAGAAAGTGCGGTCGGTTTTTCTCTTTCTCTGTTATTCGGGGATTATTCACCAGTGCTCGCAGCATAAGGATGTGGAGTTCTTCGTTGTGCATGGGCGAGTTGGGTTCGTACAAGTATTTATTGCCCAACTCTATGAAATAATTGAGCATTTCCTTTCTGACCGTAGCGCGATGCACAAGCGTGTCGACTGCTTCCTGTGCCTTCGGCGTAAAGGGCAGGATATTGATAAAGTTCACAAAGGCTTGCTCTGAAATTTCAGGACGTGTGATGAGCGAGGTGTCGGCAAAGTCGAAGTGGTCCCAGTAATGCAGCGAAAGGTATTCGGCTCGTGCTTCGGGTGTGGTCAGACTTGTCGGCACATCGGGCAAACGAAATTCGCGGGGGGCGTTTGGCTGCGGCTTTTGGGCCGACGAGCAAGCCACACCTATACATAAGCAGCAGGTCAGCAAAAGGAGGGGAAGCATTTTCATAACAAAAGGTTTTACGGATGAAAAACTCCGGACGATAGAGCGTCCGGAGTTTTAAAGTAAAAAGTTTCTCTATGGTTGCGGCTTAGTCAGAACCACATTGGGATTGCCGAATAATGTAGCCAAATTAGCTACACGGCAGGTATAAGTATCTCCATTACCTGCATCGTAATGGAATACGATGGGGTCGGTGTGCCAGTTAAACGCATATTCCTTGCGCAAGCGCAATTCGTAGTGTCCATTGGCTACCGTAATCACACCGATGCGGCTGCGGTCGCTTTCGCGTTCAAAGGCTATGAAAGCTCCATCAGGCACAGGTTGATTATTTAAGTAATGAATCGTACCCGTAATCGGTACATTGATCACGGTGAATGTCTTGGTGTAGAACACCACCTGACTCTGATCGGATGAAATCACGATGTCGCCGGCACTTACAATGTTCTTTACCTTGAAATGCAGGGTTTTACGCTCACCGGCTTGATTTACTTCGGCAGTAGGGTCTGAATTGACCACCTTACTTCCGGTGAAATGCTTCCGTTCTACTTCACGGTCGGCATCTACGGTGTAGGCAAATCGGCCGGGGCTTACTTCCTTGAGTTTGTTACCGAGTCCCGTATTGGTTCCCAATTCCAACATGGGGGCATCGATAAATATGGTAAAGGACTCGCCGAACGGATCGACTGATTTGCCGTCCGAACCTCTGAAACTGGTAACATCGAAGGCTATCTCCACCGGTTTGCCGGGTTCGTAAGTCCATTCCATGGGGGTTATCAGTTCGGGAACATCTGCTGTCGGATTACTTTCGCGGTCGGGCTCTTTGCCGTAAGTCGTTCCGCCATACATTGCCCTGGCTCCGAAGCGGAACGGATTGTAATTGGCCAACTCAAAGGTAACACTTCGATAGGAGTTCCCGCCATAAATTCCGTCAGTGCCTGCATTTTTTGTCAAAACAGGCTTCTGGGTTTTATAATTGGATGCGATGCGAATTACTTCGGCACTCTTCGGCCGATTGGTCTTCAGATAGATTGAGTATTGTCCGGTTTGGCCTGACGGTTTGTCCGGTTTTCTGGGTTGGAACATCAGCATGCGTCCGGCATTGGGATTATACTGTTTCCACCACCTTTCCGCTTCATTGGGATAGAACATACAGTCGAATACGTCTACACCTCCCACCTGATCTATTTCTTCGTCGGTGTAGAAATCCAGAAATTGTGAATACAGCAGGAACTCGTCTTTCTCTTCGGCATTGAACGGAGTTCCTTGCAGGTCTTCCGCTAAGTCATCACCGGTTTTTTCTCGCAGTTTCAAGTCGAATTGTACAAATGCATGTTTTTTCTGCGGAACCAAACGGTAAAGCAACAGTTCGTCATCTGCTACTCCCTCTATTCCTCCGCCCGTTGCATTGTAGGCTTTCAGACCTGTCACCGTAATAGACTTTTTGTTGTTGGAATAGGTGAAGTTTCGATCCATGGTTTTAAAATGCTCTGCTTCAATATAGAGCGTACCGATGTATCCATCTGCTTGAGAGAGTATATTCTCGAAGTACACGCGCTGCACGCCGGGCTCTTTAACCACATACAAATACTTATACTCGGGCTCTGGCTTAATGGTACCACTGCTGTACCAGTCGATGTCGCCTTCACGCACCACGGTCAGGTTCATGCCCGAGGTTGCACGAATGTCCAAACCTCCTACTGAAAGATACACTTTCATCGGGAATAGTTCTGCAGGGCAGGTTTCGGGAACGGTAAACATCACCGTCACGTTCGAACGTTTTTGGGTCGGGTCGCTCTGATTCATGCCGCCATAAATCTGCGTGCCTACCCACGAGGGAACGAACGACTGCTTTTTCACAAGAATCACCTTGATTTTGCGTTGCAGGCGTCCGTGTTTCACCAGCAGCGTACCTTCCAGTTTTTCGTTGTTGCCTAATGGCAATAGGGCAATGCGAATTGTACCCTTTCCCTCGCCATTACTGTCAACCTTAAAGTCGTGCGATATATCCTGACGTGCCACGTAGTTATCCAACCACTTCACCTCAGCTTTGTCAGCTTCTGTAATGTTTTGTCCTTTTTTGCCCTTGATAGAGTACGACAAAGTGTAGACATTACCACTGGTCACTTGGGTCTCGTCAATAACGTAGTTGGTTTTATCAACCTTTAGAATATAGTGTGCATCTTCCACTTCATTCACATTGTCGGAAATGGAAATCCACACATTGTTCGTGGCTGCTGCTTCAACGGCCTCAGCAAAGGTGGGTTGTCCGAACGAAAGCGGACCTACGATGTTTAATTGATAATCGTGATTGCGACGCAAGCGTATTTGTTCGCCCTTGTCGTCAATCAGCATAATGCGGTAATACAAGTCGTCTGTACTACCAACATTATGTCCGCGCAGAATCACGCTGACCGGGTCGTCTGCTCCATTCTCACATTCAAAGATGTAGCGTCCGGTCACATCGGTTACATCGGTCACATCACTCAACTTGGTAACGTCAGCCGGCAGGGTGATAAAATCCTCTGCACTCCACTCATCCATCGTAAAGTTAAACCCTTTTTGCGGATGATAGGGGGCTACAGTTCCGAAGGCATTGGTGTTGTACACAGCAAAACCGGTGACAACAAATTCCCCATTACCCTCAGGATTATTCACCGATACTCTGGCATGGTTTCGTAATAAATTTACTTGGTAACCTTTTAGTTGCTCATCGATTTTCTTTGTAGCATCACAGGCAAATCGTGCCCAATAAATCATGCGTCCCGACGAACCTTCGAGCAAGGCCATAACTTCCGATTCCGACTTATTGCGAAATTCGTCTTGTGCAAAACCGGTCAGCACCTGATTGGCCACAAAGTGTATCCTACGGGTGTGTTCTGGCACTTGGGCCTCAAAAGTGCCGGAAGTGGGAGACGAAGATTGTAAATCTGCCGATGCCGTTGTAATGAAAAGTCCATACTGGTCGAAGCAGAAGAGGGTCATATTCTGCACGCCGCCGCCATCGAGGTCTACGGCACGTGTCTGAACCACTTCCATCGCGGGCACATTGGTGTTGAAATGGAGCAACACATAGCCATCCTTTACGGGCTGCGTATCCATGCCCAACTCGTCCTGCTGGCAAGCAACCAACAGCAATAAGGCTGAGGCCAGCACCCCAATCGAACGCATCAATAATCTTATCATTGTCTTATTCATATAGGTGTCCTCCATTTATTTTTTAGTATCGTAAGCGTCGCGGATGCAGCGGATTGATGTTCCCGAACTATTACCTTTGGAATTACGAACTCGTTCACTGGCACTCCAATAATAATTGGCATTTAACAAGAAGTCGATTGCATCGGCATCTTGTTTTGCCGTTCCTTGGAACTTCATGATAATTTCCAATTCTGCAGTTGTGGGCAGACGCCAATCATCCAAAACTACTTTTTGATTATTGTCGTCTTTATAGACTTCCACATAATTGGCACAATGCGTTCTGGCTACATCCAAAGCATAGTCATTACTCCAACTAACCCCACCTTCACTCGTATTAACGAATCCCAAACGCGATGCAATCATAAATGATGGGGAAACAATCTGTGCATTATCTAGTCCTGGGTCTGTATAGCCGTTGGTTATACGTGGATTTCCAAGGGTATAGTCACCAGACGATGCTGTAATGCGAACATGGTACATACGGGCATTGCCTTTACTTTCGGCCGAAGTGGTTCGAGGTGAAGTATAATTGTTATAGTAATAGTAATCGATTTGCGAACTTCCATCACTATTGTGTTCACTTGCTACCTTTGAACGCCAAAATCCTTCACCACTATACCATGAAGAGAACTGATTATGGTAGGTGTATGTACCATTTTTACTATTATAACTTATCCCATAAATTCCATCGCCTTTATATTCATAGGTTGTAGGTTTGGAGTCTTTATTTTTAAAATCATCACGATATGAATACCAACTCTGAATATTGGTAATATACTCCAACGGGTACTGAGCAACTGTTACTGTGCGAGTTATATTTTCTTCATTCGTCAATTCAAACGTAATATACCGTATGGTGTTATTCTCAGGAACCGTACCATGTACATGAATATTGCCGGTAATATTTTCATCCGGAGTAATTGTAATTTCACATAAATTATTACCATTACTTTCACTCCATTGATTAGGATTAGTCCTAACCTGAGATAAAGTCTTCTCTTGTCCGAACTTATCGATATACCAAACTTTGGTAATCTTAGCCTTCACATTCGATGACGAAGCAAATTCCAGTGTGGTGTTATCGTCCGTCAGGTTGTGCATCTCCATGTCGTACTTATTCAGCGTCAGATAGGCCAGATTGACGGTTTCACCGCCAATATTGATTGGTTTTCCAATCCATTCGTTCACCGTATAGTTGATGGGTTCCAATTTCAATGGTTCAGACGGGTCACTGCCGCCCGGAGCATTGATGGTAACTGTTGTCTCGTAGCAAGTATTGCGTTCCAAAAGTTGATCGCGACTTACCGGAATTTGGTAATAACTATTCGTCAGTATCTCAGCTTTGCTCTGTGGGTCTTTAGGAGTATAAGTCAACGGAATATTCACGATAAGTCGTGGTTCTTTTTCCAAACTTCCATTTTTCCAATGATGTGCATAAGCATAAGCTGTAATGGTGATTTCCTCTGTTTTCCAATCAAAATATTTGGTACTAATAGGTTGCGAAGTTCTCAGTTTTGCATCATTACCTACACCGCTCAACACGGTTGAAGAATAAGGCAGATTGCGCATGTAGTAAAGCGCACCATCTTGTCCGGGCTTTGTACTGAACTGAACTTGAGTTCCCTTCTTCATGTGCACAATAATCTTGGCAGCGGCACGCTTCAAGTCTACCTCCAACTCGGTATTGTTAGCCAGCATACCGTCATTCAGAATCACCGTATTATCGGCCGATGTTGAAGAGGCTTTAGCAATGCCATCCATCAGGAAATATTGCGGCACATTTTGCAAATTATCCAATCCGGTCAGATGAATTGCTTTATCTTCTTGAATTTTGCCTTTCAAATCGTCCAATGATTTAACAGTTGCAAAATCCGTGATAGTACTGTTGGCTACAATGTACACTTTATAGAACGCATCTATATCAAACTCGCTTCTTTTCTTCGTCAGAGCGGCTTTGCCGGCATTGGCTGCCGTCAACTGCAAGCGTTCGTAATGGAAGAGCGTGTTGTCGGTATCGGTTTTGAATACAAACACATCAATATGGTCAACGGCATTTTCCTTGTCGTTGCCTTCAACAGTTGCACGTATAGGCACAGACGATGCTTCCAAATTGAGAATAACACAGTTACTGCCATCTGCATTGTTCTCAAATGGAGCATTGTCGGCCTCGCACGCTGCCAATAGCAGCAGGGTCATACAACCGAATAACAAACGATATAATAACTGTTTCATAATTATTCCATTATTTAGTAGTGGGTCGTTCAATCTGTACTATCTTGATGAGTTCAGCATACTCACTTCCTTTCCATTTTAAATTATCGGTCAGTCCGTTAATCAATAACAGTTGGGCTTCTGTACTCCATGCCGGTTTATAACTGATTCCCAAACTGACATCTTTATTTTTATTAGCAGGATTGGTCGCTCTTACCTTAATTACATAATCATTTGGAGAAACAGGATAACCTACAGTTTCTTCCGGAACCTGCTCATTCCCTTGCCAAACGCTCACTTCAAATCCTTCGGGAGATCCATATAAGGTAGGTTTCCAATGCTGCCCTATCGGACCACTCATGTTAAAACGGAATGAATAGCTGCCTTCCCAATTATCATCACCAGAGTAATACACCTCGGGGGTAGGATAAGGCTGACCTTCAGTCCAATCGGCAGGAAGATTATAAGGCTGAATCGGGTTAGAATAAGTCGGGTAGTCAAATACCATTTCAGGGTATAACTTGTGTTCCCAATCTGCCACCTTGCAAGTTACACTTATCTTACCTTCGTTATGGAACAGGCAATATACTGCATAGTAGTTGTTTCTTTGAATGGGCGGTAAATACACAAGACCGGAACGAGGCTCGTTGCCATAGCTATAGTCAATTTTCAGCACGGCTCCTTTATCATCACCTTTTACATTCCAATTATTGCTGCCCCATGGATTTTCAAAGATATAGGTTGGGGATTGCTGAATACATTTATAATTATTAGGATTTGTTTTATCGACATTTTGCATTGCCTCAATCACCATATCTGCATTTACAGGAATCGTTATATCGCCGGCAATGGAAGTAATGCTCTTCAGTGTAGCCTCATCTTGCGGCATGAGGTAATTGCGTGCCCGCGTTCCCGACTCCTGCAAAGTAAGCCCCGTTATCTTCAACACGGTTGCTTCACCCTGCGGCTTTGCGGCAAACACCTCCATTTTACCAATGGGGCGTCGCAAGTTGAATGGTTGGAGCGACGACGTTGCGGCTTTATTCAATGTAACTGTTGACTGATAGTACATGGGCAAGCCCTTAGTTCCGAGAGGGCCATTGATTTGCGTAAAAGTATATTCCTTCAGTACTTGTTCGGTGGTTTTTTCAGTCAACGGCTTCTCAGCACCCGGTGTCGACATAGCTCCTTCGTTTGCCACCACATAGAAGTTCACGGTTTGACTGCTTTTTTTATAAAACTTTATGTCCATATCAAAGGTAAACGGAGCCGTTGTTGCGGGAGAATTTGTGTAATAATACCCTACCAGGCGGCCGTCTTTGTCGGCATCTTCATCACCTTGCGGTATTTCGGCAAAGGCATATACGCGGAGGGTATGAATTTTTGCTTCATCAGCAGTAGGTGCAGTTCCTTTATTGTCACCTGCTGCGTCTACCTTCAGTTGCAAGGACACATTGTCCGACGTGCTTTCCGAATTACAAGCCACATCGTCGTCCTGCACACAGCTGAAAGGCAGCAGGCTGCAGCCAAACACTGTAACCACCCTAAATAGCCTATATTTTATGATATCCAGATTCATGGTTTCATTGATTTAAGTTACACTTTTTTAAAAAACAAGGTGTCTTGGGTTGGCCTTAAGCCATGTGCGCAGCAGATAGTCCTTCGCTTACTTAAATTCAGGATAAATAGGGGCTGCTGTATCCCAATTATCCACCGTTACCGTAAGGCCGCTCAACTGCATTACACCATACTTCAATGCGATGCCAATGTTCAGCTGCATACCGCGAAGAATACCATTGTCCAACAGGTGTGTGGCGTTCAAGTCTACCGATTTCTGGGTAGTTTCGTCAGGCCAATTTGCGGTCAGTTGATACTTATTATCGCTGCGCTGCGCCGGATAAACGTAAAGCGGAGTAACTTTGCCTGTGCCGAGCGGTCCTCCATACTTTCCTGCCGATACTGTCAATGGATTAGGCGCAAAACTGATATCCGATGCATCCAATCCAACAATAGGTGGAATTTCTTTCGTAGCAGCATTACTTATCTGTGGAAACAACGTACCTTCTGTTGCCGCTAAGCCAGGTATTTTAATGTTGCGAACCGTTTGTTCTGCCTCGATGTCATTGGTGAAATGCACACAAACCTTGGCCACGGGGTATTCCAACTGAATGGTGTGTGTCTGCGTTGCCTTAATCGGCTGAATGAGTTTTTGATTCATCATAGCCTGAGGCAAAGGCAAATTCTTTTTGTCTTCTGCGTTGAAATCAATGTCTATTGTGCGTCTGTAAAGTTCCTCTAATTTTAGTTCTTTGCCCTCCAGCGATTCACCTGTATCCAGGAAACTGGCTTCATTGGCTATGGCATAGAAATTAAAATTCGTACCTTTTTCTTCAACCGGCACATCCTGAAAGGTAATGACTTTTTGGCCATCGGTCACATTGTTGTAGAACACATTATACAGGATTTTTCCCGTTTGAGCATTTTGCATAATCACGCGCAAAGTGTGCATGCGCTCCCGATCGGCCAATTGTGTCTGTCCATCGGCTTGTGCGCTGGCCCGCGTGGTGAAAATCATCTTCACCGTAGCTCGTCCCGTCTCCGCTGCATCATCGTCAGCACAACCAAGGGGGACGAAGAGCAGAAGCAGGGACAAAAGAACTGTCGGGAAGTGCCATGCAGGCAATATATGGGGTGACAGGTTCTTCTTCATAAGATTCTCCTTTTTGATTTTTCAATATTAAGTCCAGTCCGGAGTAATGTCTTCGATATACCACGAGGGCACTTCGATGGTAACCCCTACCGGAGTGAATTTGATGCTAATCGGCAGGTAAGCCTCCTGCTTCGTCACATCAATGTATTTGGCATTCTCCTTCAGATACTCGCTGAGCGGAAACGAAGTAATGAGTTTGCCGTTGCCATCTTCCAATCGGATTTCGTGGCGGCAAAGTGATTCGTCAATGCTGCCCTTGTTGTCCATACGGAAAAGGGTCAGACCCGAAGTTTTATAAGTTTGGGTTTCAGCATCAAAGTGCAGTTCCTGCGCCACGGTAGCCCATTGTCCGGGCTGCACTTGATTCAGCAAGTTGGTTTGTGCATTGGCATTGACAATAGAAATGCGGTATCCCGTGCTTGCAACCTCATCGCTGCGAAGGGGCGGTTGCAGACCGTGCACTTCTACATAAGCATCGAGGTGTGCGCTGAAAAGTTGGATGGTATCTTTTTGCAAGGTGTGATAACCGGGCACCTGAAATTCGCAGCGTCCCAAGTAGTTTTCGTCTTGTCCGGGGAGCACAGTTTCGCTTTGCCACTGTGGGTGCTGAATAAAGGTATGCTCCAAGTTGCCACCGGCCGACTTCACTTCTGTACGGTCATAGGCATTGGCCACTGCCACCAGACTGTATTTGCCAGCGGGGAGCTGCAGTTCTTTGAACTTGGCCTCGTTCGTTAAGTATTCCTTGCCGATGGGTATGCGGCTGTGCATACTTCCATTTTGGGCAAAGACGTAAAGGTCGATGTCATGGATATAGTTTTGCAGCACATTGTCTTGTCCATCAGCATTGTATTGGAAACAGACTGCGACGTTCATACAATCATCCATGTCCTCCTTGACGCAGCTGGTGAACAAAGCAGGCACCAACATCAAGCCCATTATATTTTGTATCAGTTTCATTGTCTTCATATCGTGTTGATGGATTCTCAAAGTGCATTGCCACTCCGTAGGGAAGTGAAAAGTGGAGGGAGGTAAATAAAAGCGGTCGGGCTCATCGCTAAAAAATTCTTTCGGGATGAAACCCGACCACTCGCCTTTTTAAAATATAATTCTGTTTTACTCATGCATTACATGAGGAAGAGACAACAGAAATAGGAATCATTGATTACTGTTCTTCCCATTGACCTGTAACATCTACAACAGACCACTGAGCTTCTTTTACAGTAACGTCTACACCATATAACGTGTTACCTTCTTCGTCACCAATAATATTCTTATCTTCCAAGTTTACTGCAGTAATGCGGTAAATTTTTTGTGCTTCAAACTTGAATTGAGGATCATTGTTGTAACTCTTGATTACAGCATAACGGGGTTGGCTAACAGGATTAGTGTCATCAGAAGCCGTAGCTGTAGCAAAGTAAATCTTCACAATAGGTTGCTGATTCTCATTGGGATAGAAGTTGAATGCATAAGCCTTTGAAGTTTCCGGCCAAATACCATTAGGCATTAAGAAATTGGTATTCGTTGTAATTTCTTCTCTAAGAATCGGAAGTTGTGCACCACCATCAACAGCAGGCCAGGAGTAGTCTACCGCAGTTGCACCTAAAGTCGGAGATACCTTATCCAGGTAAATTCCGTCAATGGAAAGTTCCTGGTATTTGCAACCTGCTCCAGGATTTGCATCCACATGCTTAATATTTGAAATTTCTAAACGAGCCACAGGAATATTCATCTGTACAGTAGCACCATACATTTCATATTTCTTGCCATCGGAAGTTTCTGTTTTTCCTGTTAATTTTATTGCGTCGCTGATACCATAAGCCGGAATGTTTTTAGGAAGTACCTGCATGGCTTGTTCACCGATATTTGTTACACCGGTACCATTTGTGTTACCACCATTCACCCAAGCCTCAACTTTAGACGGACCTTGTACATCATAGAACTTCACAGGCTGAACTACTCCGTCTTTAATCTCGACAGTTTTTTCTGCAGAACCTTTGGTTGCAGTGAGCTTCACGGTAATCTGGCCTTCAACCTTTACCGAAGAGCCGTTTTCTCCCGGAGTTGCATCAACAAGTGCACGTAACTGCGGAGCGGCAATCTTCACCTCAACCACACCATTGCCAGAAAGGTTGTTACCCACCTCTTCGTCGCTGCTGCATGCAGTCATGGCCAAACCAGCCACGGCCAGCATAAAGAATTTGTTGAACTTCATAGATTTAAAAATTTAATTGTTAGTAAAAAGTTTGTTTTTTTGTAATTTACGTTTGTATTTGTCTGTTTTGTCTGTTTGGGTTAATTCATCTGCAGTTCCTTTTTCTGACTGTCCACAAAAAGCAGCGGTAGCAGGCAGTAGCCTGGAACTGATGTTTTTTCCACCGAGTGAGAAAGAGGCGGCTCAGTGCATTGCCGCACCCTTTCGTCCACTCATTGCAGAAGTTTGTTTCTCTATGATGAAGTTTGTAATTATATGTCTTTCTTCTTTATAACTGATCAATCACCTTCGTCACCTCCTCAAGGTTGTGTTTGGCATTCGTCGAACCCATGTCCGATGCACGACGGAAAGCAGCCTCAGCTTTTTGATACTCACCCACCCCGGCGTATGCCACACCGAGTGTACTCAGCAGTTCAGCATTTTGGTTCGTGACAGACGATTTTTCGAGCAGCCTCACCGCAGTAGCATAGTCCTTTTGCTCTATGGCATTGAGGGCATTGTCGTTGAGTGCAGCAGGCGAATTCGGGAAGTAGCGGACGGCGGTAGCCATCACCTTATGATAGTCAGCCGAACCCTTTTCGTACGAACCAGCCACCTTATACATTTCCGACAAACTCAGCAAATCAGGTCGCTCATTGACCATGCGGCGTGCTTCTTCCAAGTTGAAGTTGCGCACGTTATACTCTATGCGGTAATCCGTACGGCGCAAGCGCGGATACACTTCGTTGAGCAATCGGGTGTAAGTGTCAGTGCCCGCCTGCTTCTTGATTTGTTGTTCGCAAAGGTCGTGATCGTCGGGATAACGCTCAATGATTTCATAAATCTTATCGCGCCCTTTCAGCTTCGGAAAATCGGCCAGTGCCTGCACAAATCCATCCCAATCCTCGCCTTTCGAATCAACGTGGAGCATTTCAGCCGAAATCGCATCGTGATGCGTGATGTACTGCGCCAATGCCTGAGCACGATTTTTCGACAACGTATAGTTATAGGGAATACTGGCTTCAGGCGAAGCATAACCGGTGATGTAGATATCGGTAATCTTGATGTCAGGATTGCTCACCACCAGGTTGATAGAACTCATTACCGAATCGAGTTCTGCGCGGTTATTCCTGAAGTCAGTACGTATGTTGTAACTGTTTACGCGAAACTGCAAACGTGCCGAACGCGTTTCGGCGCGCACCTTCACCGGTTCGGGTTCCGGAGCAATGGCCCCCAGACGATAATTGGGCGTATAAGCTGGCAACACATCTGTCATCAAGTCTTTTTCAGACTGTCCCTTGCCGCAATTCGTGCAACCATGCACTTCTTCGCGCATTTCAATGCGTCCGTTGAGCATCCACCGCTCATAAGGCACGTTAGCCTCATAGTCGTATTGTTGGTTTTTTCGGCTCTGACGTATGATAACCTGTGCCTCATCATTATGAAAAGGAGGAAGGTCAACGCTTTCAAGACGTTGTGCGCGCAAGTAAACCTTGTGGCGGGTTTTACCATCAATCACAATGGGCGGAAAGGCCACTTCGCGAGTTCCGTCGGCCGACACGAGTACAGGCGTCAGTGCCACCGTGTGCTGTGTACGAATTCGTGCCTTGCTCAAATCCACTGACATTTTCAGTGCGACTGTGCGATTCTGCTTTAGTACATTTCCCTGACGAATATCGATTGACGAAAGATAACCTGTTTCGTTCTCGGCATATAATCCGACAGGGCTGCATGCCAGCATCAACAATAATAGGGGGTATATGCGTTTCATAGCCATTTCAGTATTATTTGATTATGTATATCAGGGAAATACCCACTTTCGTCGGACCGAAGTAATGTTTGTCCCGATTACCCTTGAACTTGCCACAGGTGGCGCATTCGTACTTATCGTATTTCGAATAAATATAGCCTAAACCTACGGTAGCTTCGAGGTTCCATCGTTTGCCCAAAAGCCACGAATAGCCATAGGTAATACCGGCTCCCGTAGCCCAACCCTGATAGCGATGTTGCTTGGTCGATTTGTCTTGAAAAAGCACCCTCACACCGCTAATGTTATAAAAGGCATAGCCGCTGTGCAAGCCAAAGAAATGACCGTTAAAGCGTTCACAAAGCCAATAGCGAAATTCCGGCATAACCTGCCAGTGACGTATTTTTTTGTTTTTATCCTTGTTCAGTGTCCAAGGGTTATAAGCTCCTGTAAGGTTCAGAGTTGCACGTTTACCCACCCCAAATTCTAAGCCTAAGTTGGGTGTTGTTGTCGACCAATACAGCAAATTGGTTTTGGCTGCTATATCCTGCGCATTTACAGTGCCAGTACACCAGCAAAAGGCAAGGAGAATACCGAGAACTATTTTTTTCATATCTTCCTACTTTTATCTCGTTCGCACCAGCAGAGCCGGTATCTCGTTATCAACTGTTGGGGCTTTGCCCATTTTCTCTCTGTGAAGTCGTCTGAACTTTTATGAAATTCAAGATTTTGCTTAAGTGTTCAACATGGAATTTGAAAAGGCGGCAAGGACCCTTTTCAAATGAAGGGGCCTACTTGCCTTTTGTTTTTGAGGCGGGTGGAACTCATACTTCATATACCCCCACTGAACAGCCTTTACCCTACAATGGGAACGGGCTTGCCCATGTTGCAGCGCCGTATGAGCTGCGAGGGGGTGCAACCGAAGTAATTGCGACAGTAGCGGACAAAATTTCCGGGGGATATGAAATCGAATCGCGCGCGCAAATCATTTACGGTCATTTCCGGCTCGGAAGCGGCATCACGTATGGCACGTGCTTTTTGAAGCTGTATCCAGCGATGAACCGAAATGCCCATCTCGCGGTTAAAACAACGATAGAACTTGGTTCGGCTTAAGCCGGAAAGCTGTATCAATTCGTTGACAGACTTTACCCGATCGCAATTTTGAAATAAAAACTCACGGAAGTCTGTTTTGCAATCCAGTAACTTGGCAAAAAAATTGACCAAACTGGATTTGTCGTACAAACTGAAAAGCAAATGAAACAATTCGTATACTTTCAGTTTCTGGTATCGATTGGTTAACAGCATGCTGTTATTACTTTTCAATGCGGCTATGATACTCTGTACGTAAGTCCGAATTAAATGGTTCTGTTCCAAATAATCATTCGGATAAAAGTGCGTCGGTGGATACTCTTCGCTTAAATTGCGGAGATAAGTATAAATCACATCGGGCAGCGAATAAAATGAAAAATGCAGCAATTTGCATTTGCGGTCGCATATAATCCGGCAATCCTCGTTGAATGAAATTAAACACATATCCAAACTTTCCAAATAACCGGGTACTCCGTTCTTATCCACCTTTGCCGAACCTTCAACCATAAATAGCAAATGAACGGCATTGCCTATGCAATCAGATAACACTTCGCCTGCTTCCAAAGATACCACCCTAAAACCTTCAAATCCCAAAATTGAATTGACTGGCATATACGATTTGCATAAATCGTTTTCCACCATCGAATCCCATTCTGGAATAATCAGGCATTCTTCTTCATTTATTTCCATAGAAGGGGGCTCAATATATTATATTGTCACTGTTTGGGGCTTTCCGAAATCTTTCATCAATAGCCTTCTGCTTTATTTTTTTTATTGGAGATGGCAATAAAACTATCCGCCTTGTTTCTATCTACCGTTCTTGTCCAACCGATCTATTTTGCCATTTGTGTGTTTAATCGTTTGGCCGATATCATTATAGAACTTCACGAATCAGTTTCTGCATTTGTATGCTAACCTATACTCGTTTGCTACTTAGGCATTGAGTGGGTTTTAATTATTATCTCCTAACTATGTACTGGTTTGAGTTAACAATAGTTGCAAACCTCGGAAAATTCATCTTAGGCCGGCCTTCCTCGGTTTTAATGATTTTAACTTTATTATTCTAAATGCTTTTTCTTGTTATATTAGATAGTGGCAAATATAGAGATTCTTTTTTTAAAATTCTAAACTTTAGTCTGATATTTTTTCAAAATAATATAATATAACTAATAAGTGAAACATAAGAATAATTTTACTGACACAAAAAAGAAATTGTTAAGGTTTTTCGCAAAAGTAATTGACAAAGTATTTCAATTTAAGTAGGTGTTCAAAATTATTTTTACATTTGAATTGCGTTATTGTGCCGTAGTTGTTTGTTCTGTGCGAATGTCAGTGCAAACCGAATGCAGAGCGAGGCAAGCTTGCTTGCATGAGCTATGCTGAGGTGAAGCCTGACTTCGCGAAGCAAAGTAAAAATACTTCGATAGAATTATATAAAATAATTTTGAACACCTACTTATAAGGTGGCTTTGAAGGGGGAACGCAAAAGCATGGCTCACCCAATCAAGCACATGCAAAAAAGAGCAACCTTATTCCCGTTACAGAAATAGGTTGCTCTTCAAAAAGGACCTACAGGCATTTCAGCCGGCTAATCACCGCCTACTTGAACCTGATTAAAAATGCGCATTTTCGCAACTTCGTCGTGCGGCTTACTTCAAGAACTTGAAGCTCATGCCGTTCACCTTGGCAATGTAAGCACCGTGGGGCTGATTGCGCAGGTCGACGGTGAGCTGGCCGGCAGCTGTTGCTGTAGCTGTTTGGGCTACGCAGGCACCGCCCAGGTCATAAACGCTGAGTTTCGTGCCGGCAGGAAGCTGTCCGCTGCAAGTGAGAATGCCGCCCGACACTTTCAGTTCAATCTGACCGCTCGCCGGTGTGGTGATGCAGCCAATGCCCGTTTGCTCGCCCTTCAGATACGGACGGAAACGAACCATGTTCTTCAATGTGCCTTCGGTCGGAACCTGATACTGGCCTAAGGTGCCGGTACCGTGTCCGCAACTGCCGTTACCCACACCCTGCTGGGCATAGTCAAAACTTACGGTTACAGGCTGTTGCGATGCTTTGGGCAAATTCCAACTATGCCATACCTGAGCCATTTCTTCATCGGTGTAATGCAGCACTTGCATGTCTACCTGACCCTGAGTGAGCATATTCAGCGACACTTCGTTGTCCTTGGTGCTGAGCGTGAGTTCGCGCACTTCGGTGCGGTTACCGCTGGTTTGGGCACGCGGTGTGGGTTCGAGCATATCGGTTACCGTGGTTTCGTAGCGGCCCAGGAAGGCGCAGTCCTTGCGGTCAACAAAGTTGTCCCACGGACCACGGGCATAATAGCTCACGTTTTCGAAGGTTGAGGGCAAACGGAAGCGCGTACCGATACGGCGGATGCGCTGATTGCTGCCGGCGTAATTAGCCGAAGTGGGCACGTAGGTGGTTTGCAAGTCAACCGTTCCGTCGGGGTAAATGCTATACTCGTACTTCACGTTGGTTTGCGAACCATTGACTACCTGGGTAACATGCGCCACACCGTCTTTGTCGATGGTGGGTTCGCCTTCGAGTTTTTTGCTTTTCACTCCGTTGCCAAAGTTTTCACGGCCTCCGGTATTGTCGTTTTCAACCCAGCGGAAGTTGTTGAGTGCAAAGCCGCGCTCTGCGCTCGAAATCAGGACCTTATCCTTGTAAGTCCATCGGGCAAGTGCACCCGTCTGATTGTCGAACACGAGTTCAAAGTTGGCATTGCCAATGTTGTAGCGGGTGGCATTCTGGATAATCTCGATGGCAGGAGCATCGGCAGCCACGCTGACTACGGGCAACTTGGCATCGCGCTGTTGCAGCACGAACTGTTCTTCGGCAACAGGATATCCAGCCTCAGCCCAGGTGGTGGCTTCCTTCAACACGGCCTGCACGTTCAGGCAGTATTCCTTGCCATCGGTCATCGTGGTGGTGTAAGGCAGGTTGATGAGGCGCTGCGAACCTGCAGCTGTGGGTTCGATTTGAACCGTTCCGGTTTCCACTTCCTTGCCATCCTCGAGTACCGTGTACTTCAGTTCCAGATGTTGCAAGTCGTTGAAGTTGTAGGCATTCTGAATGGTCAGCGTCTTCTTATCAGACTTGAAATCAAGGAATTTCACAAACTGATAAACCTTTTTGACCTGTGCCATTTCAGGCGACCAGGCACGATCGGCCGACACCAAACCATTGTTGACAAAGTTTTGCTGGTTATTCCAGTTGCTGTAGTCGTTGCCGGTGCGGTATTTGGGCACGCCGTTCGAAGTGAGCGCACCGCTCTTGATGTCGGCAGCATCGTAAATAGACTGATCGACCAAGTCCCAGATGCAACCGCCAATACCATACTGCGATTCTTCGATGGCATTCCAGTATTCCTTGAGGTTGCCGACGGCATTACCCATGGCATGGGCATATTCGCACATGAAGTAGGGCTGACGGCGCCAATTGTTGTTGGCATCGCGTTCAGTTTCACCCACTGTGGGATACATCACACTCCACAGGTCAGAGTAGTTGGCATTGCCGCGCGTAGCTCCTTCGTAGTGAATAATACGCGTGTCGAGTTGCTTGGTCAAGTCGTAAGCCGCCTTAAGGTTGTCGCCCGTTCCGCTTTCGTTACCCAAGCTCCAGAACACGATAGAGGGGAAGTTGCGGTCGCGCATCACCATGCGGCGCATGCGGTCTTCGTACACGGCCTTGGCCTTGGGGTTACGCGAAATGGTGTTGCCGCCATAGCTCCAGTTGTTGTGGCATTCAATGTCGGCTTCGTCCATGCAGTAAAGTCCATAATAGTCGAACATGGCATACATTTTGGCCTGGCGGGGATAGTGGCTGCCACGCACAATGTTCATGTTGGCCTGCTTCATAATCTGCACGTCGCGCAGCATGGTGGGCACATCGATGGCACGTCCGTAAAGCGGGTGGGTATCCTGCGTATTGGCACCTTTGAAGAACACGCGGCGTCCGTTGACGTACACTTGGCTGTTCTTCATTTCCACCTTGCGGAAACCATATTTGGTGGCAAAGGCCATTTCTTCGTGTCCGCTCTCGTCGGTCTGCGACACTTCGACGGTGTAGAGGTTGGGATTTTCGCTCGACCAGTTTTGCAAGTTGGTGAGTTCCGGGAACTTCACATCAAGAGTTTGAATGGAGTCGCCGGCAGCAAAGCTGAATGCAGCACTCTGTTTGGTCACTTCCGAACCGTCGGGAGCCAGGAGCTTGACGTTAACCGTTTTTTTCACGGCCAGCTTCGAGGGATTAGCCATTTCGAGCTTCACATTCATGTCGGCCTTCGTCACAGCAGTGCCGAAGTTGGCGGTAATGTAGTGGTCGCGCACGTAGGTCTTGGGGGTAGCGTAAATGTAGACATCGCGGTGAATACCACTCATGCGCCACATGTCCTGTCCTTCGAGATACGAACCATCGGTGAAGCGGACAACCTGTACAGACACGTTGTTTTCGCCCTCGCGTACCATGCCGGTAATGTCGAATTCGGCATCGTTGTTCGAACCTTCAGAATAGCCCACATATTGACCGTTGACCCACACTGAGGCACAACTGTACACACCGTCGAAGTGGAGCACCACGCGCTGGTCTTTCCACCCTTCGGGCAGGTTGAAGTTGCGACGGTACGAGGCCACTGAGTTCTTACAGTTGGCCGTCATTCTGATAAAGGGATAGTTGTCCTGAATGGGGGTTTGCTCGTTGATGTAATAAGGCTGTCCGTAGCCCTTCATTTCCAGACACGAGGGCACGGTGATGGTATCCCACTTAGCCATGTCGACGTCGTTGCCCCAGAAGTCGGCTTCGCCGGGCAGTTCGTTGATGTTGCCTTGCGTCACCTCGTCGGGCAGTTGTTTCCACTTCAGTTTCCATACGCCATTGAGCGACAGCCAGTTGGCACCCTTGGGGTCAACCCAGGGTTTGCTGTAGCGTTCGGTATCGGCCTTGAGCAGTTCGGTGCTGGCGTAGGGCATGAAGGTGGCATGCGGAGCGAGTTTGTTGATTTCGAAAATCGAAGCATCCTGCCAACTGATGGGGGCGGGTTTTTCGGGCTCGGTGGTTTCTTCAAAAACGAACTCCTGCTTGTCGGGATTGACGTTGGTTACGAGCTGCAGGCGGTAGTCGTCGTTGACATTGAAAATGCGGTTTTGCTCTTTTTCCCACACAATGGTGTAAGTGTCTTTTTTACCATCGACGGGTTTGATGAGCAAACGCTGGTTGACATTCGACACGCCCGACATATCGAGGGTCCAGTGCAAGGGGAAGAATTTTTCTTTAGCCGTAGATGCCACGTCGATGGCGGCATTTTCGTTGTAGGCACTGACAATGATGTATCCGTTTTCCTTGCCGGTAGAAATGAGTTTCCACTTCTGCCCCACTCCTTCACCATCCTTGAAGGCTTCGGCCACGATTTTGGCATCGTTGGCTGTATTTCCGTTATCCGAAAAGCAGGTGTTGGTGGGATTATGCTTAATAAAATAGGTTTTTCCTTCGCTAAGTTGTGCCCAGGCCGAGAAGGTGGCACAACCTGCAAAGAGCAAGGCCATGACGCGTTCGGCTTTCACTTTTTTGGGTGAATGGGTATTGAATTTCATAAATTGATAGGTGCAAAAAAGATTTTATTTGTATTAGGTTATTTGCTTGATACGGGCCTTTTGGCCAATGCCCCACCGGCTGCGTCGGGGTAAAGTGTCCCAACGCATCAGGGGGGCGATGCTACGGTTCATTCAACCACAACCTTCCGGGCATTGACTACATAAACGCCCGGGCTGAGCGCATTGATTACATTCAAGCCCTCATTCAAGCGGATGCGGCGCACAAGGGTGCCCGAAAGGTTATGGAGCGAAACCGTTTGCGCTTTGCCGCAACGAATGGCCAGGCTTTGCTTTCCGCCGCACAGGGCGAGGTCGTTGTCGGCCACTGCTTGGTTCACGCCTTCGACCACAGGGTCGTAGCCGTATTTTTTATCGAGCGTTTCGATGCGTTCGTCTATCCATTCGGTCATGTACTCGGCGGCTTGCTGCAAATCGGTGTGATACTTTTTCCAGTGGGCAACCTCGCGTTCGTCGGCATGGCTGTCGGCAAAGAGTCGGGCATACTGCTGCACACGCTGCTTCAAAGAGTCGGCCGTGAAATGGGTGCGTCGCAGCTGGGCATAGCGCGCAGCGAGTTCGTCTTTCCATTCCGGCATCTTGTTCAGTTTGCAATAAAGGGTGGTTTGCCCGTGTTCGTAGTCCCACAGGAAGGTTTCGAAATCGAGTTTGGGCGAAAGCGGATTACCATATACATTATAGGAGCCATCCCAGCGGCAACCCCACACGCCGTCCAAGTCCCAGGGGGCCACACTGATGCGGTCGGCTTCGGGTCCCTGACGGTCGTAAAGGTAGTAGAACATGTTTTTGCCGTGATTGTCGGTGGTGAGCAAGAGTTCGATAAAGAGGTAATAATCGCGGAGTACGGGATAGTCGAAATAGTCCTTCACGCCGCGCTCAAAATTGCTTTGCGACGATGTGGCCACAAAGTCCACGGCATTGTAGAGCGGTTCCCAGTCGACGGCTTCGGTTTCGTAGTCGGGGTATTTCAATTCAAATTCGGCCCAACGCTCGTTGCCCAACTGGTTGCTGTAATTGCGCGGACTGTAGCCGGGAAAATATTTTTTCCCCTGTTCGTGTCCCATGAGCACTTCGTAGCTCCACTGCGACGACTTGTAGAGCAGGCCGTGCACCTCGTTCTCGCCCGAGGCCGAGGTGGAGGCATCGACAAACTTTTTCAGTTTCAGCTGCTTGCGGTCCAGTTTTTCGGTCATGCAGTAAAGGCCGTGGTATTTGCCGTTGAGAAACACTTCGACAAATTTGCCACGGGTGCCGGTGCGTGCCTTGTGTTCGCGGTCCTTATAATAGGGGGCTACGGAAAAGTCGTTCCACAAATCGGTTGAAACGCGGTTGCGCATACAGGCAGGGTCGATGGCCATGGCATCTAATATCCAGTTGTTGTCGGAACGCAAACCGAAGTATTTACGGTCGACAGAATTGCCGGCTGCATCGCGCAGCTTGATGGCATACGACTTTTTGTCCTTCGACATGGCCGTGGCTCCCCGGTAACGATAGGCGGCTATGAAGAGCGAATCGTGACCGGGAAAGTTGGCGTCGGTTACGCGGATATGGCCCGATGTGTAATACGAACCGTTGCACGAAGGCACGTTTACTTCGACCAGGGGCAGAAAGGTGAACTGCACTTCGGCTGTAGCCACTTCCTCGCCTTCGGGGTTGGTGAGTGCCAGCTTGTATGCCTCGCCGCAATCCACATTTTCAATCGTGATTTGCCCTTCGGCATCGGGGGTTTGCCCGTCGAGGCTCAGCACACAGTCCTTGTAGGCATCCTTGAGTTTGCAAGTCAAGGTGGTGTGGTAATCATCGCCGGGACGCAGGGTTTGCGGCAGTGAACAGAAATAGCGTTTCGAACTGCTGTCGTAAACCAACTGCTTGTTGTAAATGCGCAGCGAATCGACCATGCTGTGCAGCGTGCTTTCACTGCCGCTCTGTCCGGCTAGGATGTCGTTTCCGTTTTCGTCGAAAATTTTAAAGAGTTCGTTGTCGGAACCTGTGCCGGAATAGGTGCCGAGCAGGTAAGAGCCGTCTTTACGCAGATTCCACCATTGAGCGGGAGTGCTGACGCTCTGAATCGTTGCATAACCATAGTCGTTTTCAACAATTTTCCACTGGCTGTCGGTGCCCATCGGGTTCACACTCAGCACAAGGCCTTTGGCTACATTGGGTATACGTTCGTCGCTGTGGGTAATGAAGGTATTGTCCTTTGCATTGATAATGTGATAGCCCTTGCCTTCTTTCCGGATATACCACCAGGCATCGTCGGAGTCCGACTGGCTAAGGTCGTAATAGAGGTAGGCCATGGAATTATGGTATTTTCCTAACACCAGCGTACCAGTGGCATAGCTGCTACAGCTAAAACGGTAGCGTTTGTTTTCGTCGAAGTTAACATCGGCTTGGGCAACATGGCATGCGGCCACACATATCATCAAAAAAAATATAACACGCTTCATGTATCAGATTATGTAATTGTTTTGAGGTTTTTCGTGGATTATGGCAAAGGAGATTTTCTCCTTTTATCGCTCCAAAAGTACTATTTTTTTTAAAAAGTTCGTCTTTAAAACTTGTTATAATAACTTTCGGGCAAATATTAAAGGCATTTTTCGCACCAAAATCAGTGGTTTATACTCAAAAAAGGCTGCGTGGCAAACGTGAAAGGCGTGGCTTTTGGGCTTGCAGGAGGCTGCAAAAGCAGAAAAAGGGGGACGTAATAATTGATATGGACAAAGAGTTGGAAGTGGCCGGGTGGTTCAGGTCGGAAACATGAACCTGCATGAATCTTTTACGCGAACCGGGGAGTGCACACGCATCTGACGCGTACCTATACACGACCGAAAATTATCACCCATTGAGAAACGGCACTTTACACCATGCGGCCATTCGCTACATAGCAGGTGCTACCGGGAGTATGATTTTAACACTACGTCTTGCCCAAAAGCTAATTTAATTTAAAACACAAGTATCACTTCTCCGTTTCCTGTCAGATGGTTGAGGCATGGATTGGGGGCTTCGGAAAAATAACTCCGCGATTGTTGGATTTAGTTCCGAGCTTGTTGAAATTAGTTCCGAGCCAGTTCGAATTAGTTCCGAGCCAGTTTCAACAAATTTGGAACGGCTGATAATCAGCGCGTTGAGAGGCACCACGAGCAAGGAGTTGCGAACGCCCAATTTGCTGCTGAACAGAACAAGCGGCGAAGAAGGATGATTCACCTTTATTAAACCATTTGTTAAAAGCACGATGAACAGCACAAGCCTGGATAAATGGACGGAGGAAACGGCTTGACCCTTTCAGAATGATTGAATACACTGTTTGCAGAAGGGGCTGCGAGGCATTGTGCGGGCAGTAAGCATTGCCCTAAGGATATGAAATTTTTGCTCCACAACTGCCCGTTGACCAAGGAGTTTATCGAACAAAAAAAGGGCATTCCCTCGGCATCGCTGATGCGAAGGGAATGCCCTTTGGGGGTATTGTGCAGCCACTTACCGCGCTTCGGTTAGCCGACTTCGGCTGGTAAGTAGGTGTTCAAAATTATTTTAGCGAGGAAGGGAAAGTGGCATGTGCTTACTGCTTGCTGAACTTGAAGTGACGGAAGTACACTTCGAGATCCTTGCCGCTGGTGTTCGTGATGCGGAGCTTGGCAGCCTTCATGCCGCCCAGTTCATTGCCGGTGTGGATAACGGGGTCGGTGTTTTTGTAATGCAGCAGGCTGACGGTTTTCCAAGCACCGTTGACAAAGAGTTCGAGCTTAAAGTTCTTGGCCACGTCGTTCACGCCCAGGTTGAAGTCCATACCGGCAAAAGTGATTTCGCGGTCGCTTTCGATGGTCATGCTGCCATCCTTCTGCCACTTGATTACTTCGTTCGAGGGGGCTACGCTGATTTCATTGCCACGTGCGGTGACGGGCAACAAGGCCAGCTGCTTGACGTCGGACTGCAACTTGAAGGGATTGAATTCAGCCACGTTGCTGAGTTTCGTTCCGTTTTGCGCGTTGTAAGCATCGACTACCTTGGTAAACAAGGCATTGAGCGTGGGCAGCAACACCTTACCGGCCAGCTTGATGCCGGGCTGGAGTGCGTGACGCACATCGGAATTTTCGAGTTCATACATTTGCTGCTGAATGGAACGTGCCTGTGCGTAGTAGTTGGCAAACGAGGCTAAGCTGTTGGCTGATGCCTGCTGGGCACGCGGCGATGCCATGTTGCACACGGATACGCCATAGTCGGCTACATTCTGTGCCTGCAAGAGCCACGGACGCAGTTCGCGCAGCAGTTCGGGATTCTGCTTGTCGGCCAAAAGCAGGTCGGCCGACATACGCAGGTCTTCGCACTTTTGCTTGAGCTCGGCTACGTCGGCGGGGGCAGCATTGGCAAGTACGCGGCTGCAAAGGGGCTTGATTTCATCGCCTTCTTCGCGACGGAAGCCGTGGCCGTTGGGACCGAGGTCTTTGTTGTAAAGTGCAAAGGTGCGGAGTGCTTCGTAGTTGCCGGGCAACACGGCTTTGAGGCCTTTTTCCCAGTCGCGGGCGGGGTCGTAGGCCTTCATGTTCCAAGTGTAGTCGGCTATGCCGTAAAGCGAAATTTTCGAAGCCTCAGCGTGTTCCATGGGGTTCGACACAAAGCCCGACATATCGCCGGCAATGTCGAGTCCGTTGCCATAAGCCGGACCCAGGAGGATGTGGTCGCGTACGAAGTCGCTCACGGGGAAGTTCCACCAAATGTAGGCCTTGCGGTCAATGCGCTGGTTAATCCACTCCATGCTTTCTTTGTCGATGCAGTGTACCACCGAATTGCCCGTCCACATAATCTGGATGTCCTTGTTCATCTTGGTGCCGAGCGTGCGCAGGTAGCCTTTTTCGTCGTTGGCCCAGGCGCGGTTGTACTCCGTGGGACACATGATGAGGGGCGAAATGTCCTTGTGCTTGGCAATGAAGTTGTCGTCGACGTAGTTGAGCAGTTCAGCCTGCTTGTCGGCTTTGGCACCTTCGCCCCAAATGTCGTCGAAGAACACGGCAAACGAACGGATGCCGAGGGCATACATGAGTTCAAGTTTTTTGACGAGGTTGTCGCGGTCGGTATCGTTCCACTTGATGTCGACACCCGGGTGAATGGCCCAATAAAAGTTTACACCCCATTCTTTGGCGTGTTCGTTGAGTTCCTGAATGCGCTTGGCTTCAGCCTCGGGATAGGGCACGCGCCAGTGGTCGCGGTGATAGGGGTCGTCCTTGGGTCCGTAGATGTAGACATTCATTTTGTTACGGCCATAGAATTCAATTTGGCTCAAACGTGCCTTGTGGCTCCAAGGGGTACCATAGAAGCCTTCGACCGTTCCGCGGAAATCCACGTCGGGCCAGTCCTTCACGGTAGCGGCTTCGACCTTGCCTTCGGCCAGTGAGGCGAGGAGGGTTTGCACGCCGTAGAAGAGGCCGGTTTCGTCGGCACCCACAATGACGATGCCTTTATCGTTGATGTCTAAATAGTAGGCCTCGGCCTTGGCGGGCACTTGCTTGGCATACTTCTTCACCGCCTTGTCGCCTTTCACACCAAAGGTGATGGTGCAAACGTGCTGAGCGGCGGCCGAGGTGGGCAGTCCTTTCAGCGTTTGTGAAATGGCGGCATCGAGCGGACGCTGTGCCTTGACAGCATTAAGGCGTGCGGCATCGGCCTTGAGGGTCCATTTGCCGGGCAGCGACATGAGTTGTTTACCGGCAGACTTTACTTCCTGCGGAACAGGGTTTACCAAACTGATTTGTGCTTGAGCGGCCGGAGCTGCACACATGGCGAGCAAAAGGCCGGCTCCCAGTATCTGATGTTTCATAGGGAAAGAATTATTTGCTAAATAATCAATGCGCAAAATTAAAGTGTACGCATCGTTACGAAGTGGTTGAAAAAACAGCTGCAAAGCATGGCTAACATACGTTTTACAGCATTTTGCTTTGTTTTACTGTCGAAAAACCAATATGTCAACAAAGGTAATCATTTCTCCGATACTAAAATATAGGTGTTTAAAATTATTTTAGCACTGCAAAGAAATGTGGGGGTAAAAAAGAAAAAAGTATGGGGGATTTAGGCAAAAACGAAATGAAAATAGCCCTTATACATAGAAATAAAAAAAAGTTTTCCACCCCCAACAAAGAGAGTAGGAAACTTTAGCAAAAAGTTTTCAGTTTCTGAAGTCGTCTGAACGTATAGAATCCATTAAATTAAAAATTTCTGATTGGGAATTTGACCGCTTTTTACATGCCAAACACGCGACGGGCACAGTCGTAACCTTCGTTGTAAAGGGCTGTAAGTTTTTCGGAATCGCTCGTGAGGCGGTTTACTTCGAGGGGCTTAATAGGACGAATCACCAGGATGCGGCCTTCGTCCTCAAGTCGTTCGACGAGGTCGAGTTGGGCATTGTAGGCTGCCAAACGCTTGCTCAGGGCCAGACGCAAACGGGGAAAACGGCGGTAAATGTATTGGGGAATTTTGATGTCGCGCGAGGTGTCGCGATAACCCCTGTTGCGGGTGAGCACTACCACATTATAGGGATGGCCGGTTTCAATGGCACGCATCACGGGAATGGAGTCGATGATGCCGCCGTCGAGCATGGGCTGGCGGTCGACCCACACAATGGGACAAACGTATGGCAGGGAGGACGAGGCTTTGGCCAGCGTTACCAAGCGGTCGGGGTTAGAGGTTTCTGTTAGGTAGCAGGCTTTGCCGGTGAGGCAGTTGGTGGCAACCATTTCGAATACCATGGGATTGGCAAAGCAGGCTTCGTAGTTGAAAGGACACACCTCGTTGGGGATTTTGTTATACAGAAATTCGCGATCGAGTATGCTATGCTGCGTCCAAAGATATTTCATCCCGATATACTGGTACTTTTCGAGCAAATCGATATTGGTGATTTTGGCCCTACCACGCTGACGGCTCATGTATGAAAGCCCATTACAAGCTCCGGCCGATACAGCTACACAATAAGGGAAGCGTATATCGTGATCCAGAAAAAAATCGAGTACACCCGACGTGAAAACGCCACGCATACCGCCACCTTCGAGTACCAGGCCTGTATTGGGATTGAGCTGTAGCATAATGTATAATGAGTAAGTAGTTTGTCGTGTTCAAAATGCGATGAAACGGATTGAGCCGTTTCCAAGCAAAAGTACGAACTACCACTGACTCTGCCAACTCTTTCAAAAACAAATTCGATGAAAATAAATACATTTTAATGACACGTGGCGAGTTGCTTCATTGGAGTTAACAGCTGTAAACAAGACTCAATGAAAAATCGTGGAAAAAGATGAGCGAATGAATAAAAACGAAGTCAAAAAAAAAAACCGGCGTTCTTTCATTCTAGAACGCCGGTTCACGGGATGAAACAGACAATGTATGGCTAAGTCTGTTTCTGAAAACGAAGAGAGGTTTTCCTAAAAGGCTGTTTAAGAAACAGCTTTGAGAGTGAAACTTTAAGCAGGTAACAAACCGGGAGATGGGTTGGCCCGGCCGACCTGCTTAAAGAAGCGAGAGAGGCAGTTGAAGCACGATTAGTATTCTGCGTTCTGCGGATCGAAGTTGGTCCAACCGGCAGTCCAGTTATCAGCACCGAAGGCACCGATGAAGTTTACTTTGTCGAGCTGCGAATTGGTAACTCCGTTGAACGAAGCGGCAGAAAGCAAGGGCGAAGCTACACCGGGAAGGATATTGACATTCAGCGGACTCAGCGGCTGAAGCATCAATGATGAAGCATCGGCAAATTCCTTGTTGCCTTCCTGTGCCTTGAAGAAAGTAGTTGAGAAGCTGGGCTTCGTGGGGTCCTTGATGGGCTTCTTGTTTGGGTCGTAACCCGTTACGAGTACGTCTTCATAGAGTTTGTTGGCATCTGAACCGGTGATGTCCATGTTGGCAAACCAAAGGTTCTGCAAACGAAGGTTGCCCTTGTTAGCTTGTTCCTGCGTATCACCCTTTTCACCGTCGAGAATCAAACCGATGGGGAAACCGTAGGCAATAGAATTGATGCAGTTGAGGCGTGAACCGCGACGAATCTGCATAGCTGCCTGGAAGCGGCCCAAGCCAGAACCGTTGTTGGGGAACATATCGCCACCATTGATGTATTCATTGGTGTTCTGGAACTTATCGTCTACAGCTTTGGGACCTACGAAGGTGATGTTCGAGAAGAGTGCTGAAGTGAAGGGAGCAGCTGTTGAACCGCTGGCATCGTTATCACTTTCAAAACCATTGCTCTGGCTCTTGTCGGCCAAACGGCTTTCGCGAACTACCAAACCATACTGTACAGTACCGGAATAGCCATTATCGGTATCAAAGTCGTCGTCCCAACCACGATAGGCAATCAGGTTCTTACAGTTTACATTACCACCGAACCACTCGAAAGAGTCGTCGTTTGAGTATGACACCTGTACGTGGTCAATTTTGGTTCCATCACCAACTGAACCGAAGGTGATACCATTGATTTCTTTATCAGTTTCGAAGGGATAACCGGCAAACTCTACGCGAACGTAAGAGAGTACACCCGAGTTATCGTGGGCATCGTTACCACCGTGCTTCGTGCGCGGACCACCTTCAATCTGGGCTTCACCGGAGTTGTTGGGTGCTTTACCGCAGAAAATCAAACCGCCCCAGTCACCCGGACGACGCTGTCCTTTGGCTTCGCCTGAGGTAAAGACGATGGGTTCATTGGCAGTACCCTGTGCAATGAGTTTACCGCCACGTTCAACGATGAGTGCAGATTTGGTGCGCTTGTCACCCTTGATTACCGTACCGGGGCTAAGCGTGAGCTCGGCACCTTCGGCAATGTAAACCCACCCCTTGAGCACGTAGGTGCCCTTAGGCAGTGTCTGTTTACCAACGAATACGATTTCGTTGTCGCCGCTACCGATTTGATTGCCGTCGAACAGGATGTTGTCGCAAGCTTTCAAACCACCGTTCTCCGACCAGTTGCGGTCGACGGTTGTTGTTTGGTTGTCGTCGTCATCGCATGAAATGAACGTGAGAGGTGCAGCGAGTGTCATCAACGTAAAGACACTGAGGGGAAGAAAAATTTTTTTCATTGTAAATATGAATAAAAAATTGAGTTGATATTTCAGTTAGTTAGTTTAGTGTGGGGGCACAAAACGTGCCCCACAGATGAATGAATGAGCTTTTGAGCTTGAGTCAGATTCTGATTATAGCTTGTGATTAAAGTTTCACACCAAAGGTAAGGCTGATGTTGCGGCCGGGATTGTAGGCGCGAGTAACTTCCTCAACCTTGCGGTGCTGACCGTTTGAAAGGGTTACGTCGTTGAATTGCTTGAACTTAACCTTTTCGCCAAGTACGTCTTTGATGCCGAGTTTCAATTCGAAACGGCCAAAACTGCGAGCCACAGAAAGGTCAAGCAGGTTGCGCGGCATTTCGTACGAGTCGGGGATGGTAACGGTTTGGTCGGCCGTAGTTCCGAGGCTGCGTCCTACACCGATAAGGCGCTTTCCGATGCGGTTGTACTGCAATGAGGCCGCCCAATCGCTGTGGTTATAGAAAAGACCGAGGTTGACGAGGTAGGGCGACTGTCCCTGCATGGGGCGGGCTTTCTGACGTGAGGATTTGTCGAACTTCACTTCACTCTTGATGAGCGACCCGTTGAACACGAGGGTGAAATTGCGCAAGCCCATAAAGGCCAAATTCTTGCGGATGTCTAACTCAATACCGTAACTAAATGCGCTCTTGGCATTTTGGTAAGAGTAGATGAGGTCGGTACCACCCGACACGGTGTAGGTCCATTCAATCGGACTATCGAAACGCTTGAAGAAAGCGGCTACCGATACTTGCTCGCCCTTGGTGGGATACCATTCGTAACGGAGGTCTACGTTGTCGACGTAGCACGATTTGAGGTCGGTGTTACCTTGAACAGATGAAGCAAGGTCGAAATCGTAGAACACCGAAGGGCTGACTTCGCGAAATTCAGGACGGTTTACCGAACGGCCGTACGAGGCACGCAACTGGTGCTGCTCGGTAAGGCGCCAGGTGGCATTGACCGAAGGGAACACATCGTTGCCGTCGTAATAGCGGCTTTGCGGACTGATTTCGTAGTCGCGGGTGTTGCTAATCAGTTCCATACGCGAATGTTCGAAGCGCAAACCGGCATACACATTCACAGCACCGAAGGGAAGGTTGACTGCGGCATAGGCCGAGGTGATGAGGTGACGGCCTTCGTAGTCGTTGCGCAACTTGGTGTCGTCGATGAGGTAGAGGCCGTCGTCGCCATAGTTGGCATCAACAAGCAACTGCGTGGGGATGTCCATGTAGCGAAAACCTTCGGGCAAGCGGTTGTTGGCTGCATTCCATTGGTAAATAAAGCTGCGTGTGTTGTAAGTACGCGTGCGGTATTCACCATAGGCTCCGGCGTAGAGTTGGGGTTCAAAACTTTTTCCTTTGAAGTCGTAGCGGTAATTCACGCCACCCGAAGCAATATGTTCGTTAAGGCGAGTAAACTCGCGGCTGATTTCATTACCGGTAGTCAAACCGATACGGTCGGGGTCAAGCTGATTGTCGAGCGTATAACGGCGACGGTCGGGCAAGTTGCGGTTAGCATAGGCATAACCTGCATTCCAGTCGAGTCGCGATTGATCGAACAGGTGTTTACCGGTGAACTGCGTATTGTAAGTGGTTCGCGAAGAGTAGTAGTATTCGGCTTCGCGAATGGCATTGCTCTGGGCATTGAATCCTTCGCGCGAGGTGTAGCGGTCGGTTCCGAGTTGGTTGAAAATGTTTTTCCACTCGTAACGTCCACTGCCTTTTGCCGGGTTGAAACTGATGTTGAACAAGGCACCGAGTTTCACATTGTTTGAATACTGATGGTCGGTGCTGCGACGCAAATACACACTTTCGTCATGCGTAATATCGTATGCACCGAAGAGCGAATTGGTCATCGGCGAATAGGTGCGATACGCATTTGAGTAGCTCAGGGCTCCCAGCATCGAAAGGCGTGCTCCATTATCGAACTCGCGCGAGCGGTTCATATCGGCTGCCAGCGAAATGTCGGGTATGGGATGTTTGGTACGTACGCGCCAGTCGTTGTTGAAGTAATTGCCCAACAGGCTGACGCCTTGACCGCCGGCGGCAGACTTCAGATTGCCGTGAATACCACCATGCAGACTGCGGAAATTATCGAAACCGAGGAAATCGGTTCCACCACCCTTTCCGGCCAGGAAATCTGAGAAGTGCGTGCGGTCGTTAACCGATGCACCTACGCTGACATGCGCGGAATTCTTACCCGGCACTTCCTTCGTATCGATAAGGATGAAGCCACCGGTAAAGTCAGCGGGATACTGAGGTGCGGGCGATTTAATGATTTGCAGATTGTCTACTTGCGACGAGGGGATAACGTCGAACGAAAAGGCACGTGAATCGGCTTCGCTTGATGGAACGGCGGCTCCGTTAATCCATACATTATTATAGCGTTGCGAAAGTCCGCGTACCATGACGAACTTGTCGTCGATGATTGAGATACCTGATACGCGGCGCACCACTTCCGAAGCATCCTTGTCCTGTGTCTTAGAAATTTGTTGTGCCGAGATGCCGCTTTGCACAACCAAGCTGTTTCGCTGTATGGCAACCGCGCTTGCTTCGGTGTTTCGTTTCACCTGTGCGGTAACAGTGGCCGTTCCCAGCAGGTTTTCATCTTCTTCCATTTCGACAGTCAGCAACGAGTCGGCTGGCAACTGTGCCAAATGAATGGTTTGTGAGGAACGTTTGTAACCCAGATAGGTTGTTACAAGCGTGTATTTTCGGCGAGCCAAACTTTTAAATTTAAAAAGGCCATCAATGTCGCTGACTGTCGACACGTTATTCTCAACAATTCGGAGTGTGGCACCAATCAAGGCCTCGCCTGTTTTCTTGTCAATTACTTTTCCGCGTAGTGTTTCATTGGTAGCGGCATGAAGGGCTACACAAACGGTGAAAAACATGAACACCGTGAAACTGATTCTTTTTAAAAGGAACATAAGAGATTAAATCATTTCTTCGTTTTACGAGTGCAAAGGACTCGCTTTTTCATTACAAGCCTATGAAGGGCATGTGACAGTTCTGTTGCATTGCCGAAATAAGTTTATTTTACCTAAGACATACAAAAAACACGCTAAAATAACAGCCTTGCAATCAGTTCATATCACAAGATGCTGGTATAAAAAACAATACATTATATATATACGTAAGTAGGCGTTCATTTTTATTCCTCACAGACGTAAGAGATGAAAAAGGTATTTTTCGGCAAAGAAGCACGCACCGTTTGAAAATTCTACTTAAAAGTCAAGCAGCTATCAAAAAAAATGAGTACATTTGCCACAATAAAAGGGAAGAGCCTTGCATATTGTCAGAAACAGCCGATAAATCACTACTTACAAACCCTATCAGGCTGTTAATCAACCTCATACAAGTGCAAAACTTACCGTTCAACTTTTTACATGACACTGCGTATGCTTTTTTCAAAACAAACCTACGTGGAGCGCCGCCGCAAATTACGCGAACTTGTAGGCAGCGGTCTTATTTTACTTTTTGGCAATAACGATAGCCCCAATAACTACCCGGCTAACGCCTATAAATTCCGACAGGACAGCTGTTTTCTTTACTTCTTCGGTCAAAAACGCGACGGACTGGTCGGTGTCATTGACGCTGACTCGGGCGAAGAACTGCTGTTGGGCAATGAAATCGACATCGAGGACATTGTGTGGTACGGATTGGTTCACTCAGTAAAGGCTATGGCCGAAGAAACGGGAGCTAATGCTTCTGCACCCATGGCACGTTTAGCCGAACTCGTGAACGAAGCACGCAAAGCCGGACGCAAAATTCACTTCCTGCCGCCCTATCGTCACGACACGCAAATAACACTGATGGACTTGTTGGGCATTCACCCCAGCGAACAACGTGCGGCTGCTTCACTCGAATTGATTAAAGCGGTTGTAAAACTGCGTTCCATCAAAACCGAAGAAGAAATTGCCGAACTCGAAAAAGCATCGGCCATCGGTTACCGCATGCACACGGCTGCCATGCGCATGGCTCGTCCGGGTGTAACGGAACAGTACATCAGCGGTGTAATGGAAGGTATTGCCCATGCCTATGGTGCTCAAGTTTCGTTCCAAAGCATCGTGTCGATGCACGGCGAAATTCTGCACGGCTATCCTTCACCCCGACAACTCGAAGCCGGACGCCTGCTACTCGTTGATGCCGGTGCCGAAACCAACGATAATTATTGCTCTGACCACACGCGCACCACGCCTATCAACGGCAAATATTCACAGCGCCAGCGCGACATCTACGACATCGTAGTGGCTTGCCACGACCTGGCACTCACACACGCCCGTCCCGGCGTCAGATGGTGGGACGTACACATGGCTGTATGCGCGCTCATGACCGACCGCTTGAAGGATCTGGGCTTGATGAAAGGCGATACGGAGGCTGCTGTAAAGGCAGGTGCCCACGCACTCTTCCTGCCGCACGGACTTGGCCACATGATGGGCATGGACGTACACGACATGGAAGGATTGGGACAATGCTATGTAGGTTTCGACGACGAAACACGCCCCTCCGACCAGTTCGGAACTGCCTCGCTACGCTTTGGCCGCAAACTCGAAGTGGGCCACGTAGTTACCGACGAACCGGGTATCTACTTCATTCCCGACCTCATCGACCTTTGGCGCAAGGAAGGCATAAATGCTGAATTCCTGAACTTCGACAAAATCGAAACATTCAAGGACTTTGGCGGCATTCGCATCGAAGACGACGTGCTCATCACCCCCGACGGTTGCCGTTTCCTGGGCAAAGAGCGCATTCCCTACCACGCCGACGAGGTCGAAGCCTTTGTGGCCGAACACGCCGACGAAAGCCCGTGGCTGCTGTAAGAAAAACCTAAAAGCAACAACGGATTGACAACCAATGCCAATCAGTTTGTCATCCCCCATGCTGCTCACCATCGAAAGCATATTCTATCAATCCAAATAACACACATCTAATCAAAAATTACAAACAATGAAAAAGACTCTCTTGTTGGCTTTGGCCATGTGTTGCCTCATGCCCGGAAGCCTCGCGGCCAAAAAGAAAAAGACTGTTGAGAAGAAGGACACAACCATCTTTACTGTAGTGAAGGCTAACCCCATCACCTCAATTAAAGACCAGAACCAAAGCGGTACTTGCTGGGCCTATTCATCGCTCGGCTTCTTCGAGGCTGAATTGCTCCGTTTGGGCAAAGGCACGCACGATTTGTGCGAGTCATTCCTCGTTTACAACACCTACATGGACCGTGCCGACAAGCACGTTCGTACGCATGGTGATGCCAGCTTCTCGCAGGGTGGTTCGTTCTACGATGCCGTTTACTGCATGAAGAACTACGGTATGGTTCCCGAAACTGCCATGCCCGCTCCCGGTACGCTCTACGGCGACTCACTCTTCAACTTCAACCAACTCGATGCCGTAACCTCAGCATACGTTGGTGCATTGGCCAAAGGAAACCATAAAAAGATTTCTTTGACCTGGAAGAACGACCTCTCAAACATCTACAAGAACTACTTCGGCGAACTGCCCAAGGAAGTAAAGGCTGCTGACGGCAAAACTTACACCCCGCAGTCATACGTGAAGGATTACCTCGGCTTGAACATGGACGACTATGTGTCGCTCACTTCATACACGCACCATCCTTTCTACACCAAGTTCATCCTCGAAATCCAGGACAACTGGCGTTGGGCTGAAAGCTACAACCTTCCCCTCGACGAGTTCATGCAGGTAATGGAATCAGCTGTTGAAAACGGCTACACCTTTGCATGGGGTGCTGACGTAACGGAATACTACTTCGGCCGTCAGAACGGTAAGGACTATGCTTACGTTCCCAAAAACCTGAAGATTCGCGACCTCACCGGTAGCGACGCTGCCCGTTGGGGTGGTTCGCTCGACACGGGTGCCAAGGTAGCCTCTAACGAAGAAATGGCCATCACTCAGGAACTCCGCCAGCGCGGCTACGACAACTGGGAAACCACCGACGACCACGGTATGGTTATCTACGGTTTGGCCAAGGACCAAAAGGGTACTGAATACTTCATGGTAAAGAACTCTTGGGGTGAATATGGCAAATACAAAGGTATGTTCTACGCTTCAAAGGCATACGTTGCTTACAAAACGATGAACATCCTCATCCACAAGAACGCTATCCCCGCTGCTATTGCTAAGAAGCTCGGTTTGTAATCCGAACAATTCATAACCATTGACGCACCTGCACAAAATTCAGCTGTCAAAGCCGATTGTGCAGGTGCGCTTTTTTAAGTAGATGCCTCTATAATTGAAGTCGTCTAAACTTTTCTGACGAAGATTTGACTTGGAGATTTATCTCTTCTAAATTCAATCTTCAACTTTCTTTTTGGCCGTTTTTTGACCTTTCATCAGTCGTGTAGCTCGCTACACTCC
>ERZ791610.344-NODE-344-length-36326-cov-16.037247_pt1 | contig 36326 bp, 31 predicted proteins | sample MGYA00510061_ERZ791610 | MGnify/ENA primary metagenome ERZ791610 (study PRJEB30046, sample SAMN00791922) | human gut metagenome | study: EMG produced TPA metagenomics assembly of the A metagenome-wide association study of gut microbiota in type 2... | reverse complement strand
GCTCACTGAAAGGCGCGAAAATGGAGGTAAACGGAAGTAGAGGCAGATTAGACAGAAAACTTCAAAAGAGAAATCCGTGAAAAAAGGAAGTCCCCCCAAAAAAAGGACATAGCCGGTAGCGTGAAACCGGGCAAACCACCAGTAAGGAAGTATGGTTTTATCTGTCTGGCCGGACGTGTCGGGGCGGGCAGATAAAATCATTCTTCCCGGTTTGCCTGCTGTGGGTGACGGCTTGTTACATTTATGGACACAAGCGGTCATACACGGCTTTCCGCTTCCGGCTCAAAGGAACAGCGAAAAAGAAAAATCATCTGAAAAGCCGTAAAAGCACCTCTTTGGCATAAGCACAAAAGAAATGGGCCTTGCATCATCAGTCTAAACTGTTGCTTAGGCGTGAGGCAAAGCCCTTTTCTCCGCTTATGCAGTAGTCGGCACACGTTCGTTCAAAATCCTTTTGGGCGATGGTGTGCCGACGAATAAAGCCGCTTTTACGGAAAAACTTGTATGAGATAGAAAAAATCAGGGAGATTCATATCAAAATCTCCCGTTTTATTGTTACTTTTGCATACGAAGAGTTCTTTGAAGGTTACGCAACGCGCAGAAGAATAATGCAGCAGATAACTAACTAAATCGTAACCTATTACTATCATGAGCGATTAACATACGCTCATTTCCAATAAAATACACTCTTTTCGTAACTTCCTGGTACAAATTTACATTAAAATCCCTGTTTTTATGGTTATTTTGGGGTATATTTATTTTGAATCCATGCTCTTTTTCCTTTCCTTTGTAAGAAAAAGGAATTGCATTATGATAGAAAGAATGGAAACATGCCAGAATAACCGGTCTGACGGAAATGAACTGCCAAGCGGACCGGGAGCGGTTTTGACACAAAGCCGTTTCCTGTTCTTTTTATGTCTGTGGGAAATACTGTTATATAAATTAAAGACCTTAAATTTGCGATTCTCAGAAATTTTTGTAAACACACACACACACACACACACACACACACACACACACACACACACACACACACAATTCAGGCGCGTTATGTTACAAATTATTTTTTGAATATCAAAGAGTTGGCAGTCTGTTCTCTGCCAAAATATCTCTCATTTACTATAATATTTCATCTTTTGCATTCTGTTCTCGTCAGAACAGGACAGCAGGGGCATATCCGTCTGCCGCAAGTATCTCCGTGTTCCGGAGGCTTGTGGCAGGCGGATTATCATTTTTTTTCAGCAATCAAATAACATACTCCATATATGAGGAATAAAGAACTGAAACCGATTATTGTCTTCATCCTGATTCTGCTGTCATGCGTTCAGCCAATCATAGCGCAAGAAAAAACGGACACGACCTACCTGTTCCGTTTCGTGGCGGACAAGGACATGTTTTACTCCCCGTGGAACGGCAATGGCGAGCAGCTCGCCCGCCTGTTGAAGTGTGTCGGTGAGAACCGCTCTGCCATCGAATCGGGGCAAATGTACCTGCTGGTGACAAGTTACGACACAGATGGAAATGCCGGGCAGCCGGCTACAGAAGTGGCGAAAGTACGCCGCAACCGGGTGAAGTCCGAGCTTATCATGCGTGGAAAAATAAAGGAAGCGCATTTCGTCACTGACAAATCGTTGAGTGAAGCGTGGACGGACGCAATGGGAAACAAGCTGCGCAACGTGGTTGTGGTCACACTCCCTGCCTCTGTGGGCAAGGTAGCTGAGATAGCCGGAACGGAAGCCGCAGCCAAGGTGGAAGCCTATAATGAAGAGGTATCGGGCGAGGCGGAACGCGGGCGCATTGCCGCAGAGAAAGCAAGAATACAAGCCGGGGAAGCTCGTATGAAAGCTGAAGAAGCACGGATAGCCGTAGAAAAAGCCGAAGCCGAAAGAAAGGCAACGGAGGCAGAACACACTGATGCGGAAGAAACTACCCCAAAGATACAGAAGGAACCGGAACAGTATCGCCTTGCCCTGCGTGCCAACCTGCTGCGCTGGGCGACGCTTACACCGGAATTGGGGCTGGAATGGCGCATCAACAGCAGTTGGGGCATCGTGGCAAACGGCTCGTGGACTTCATGGTCGTGGAACGATAAAGACCGCCGCTATGCCCTCTGGGAAGTGATGCCGGAAGTACGCTATTACATCGGCGAAAAGAAGGCAGGATACGTTGGCGCGATGTTCAAGGCGGGGCAATTCAATTACAAGCTGTCCGAAACCGGCAAACAGGGCGACCTGATAGGAGGCGGCATTACGGGCGGTTATCAACTGAAACTGAACAAGGCACTCTCAATGGATTTCAATCTTGGACTTGGCTACCTGAACGCCGACTATGAGAAATACAAGGTCATTGACGGTGTACGTGTCCGTCAGGGCAAGGAAAGCAAAGACTGGTGGGGACCCGTCAGTGCAGGTGTAACACTGGTATGGACGATATTTTAATGGAATGAGAATATGAAGCATACAAGACGATATATGACAATGGCAGGTATGGCGGTGGCGGTGCTGCTCGCCTCCTGCGTAAAGGATGACCTGTACAACACGCCCCATCCCGACAAGGGAGCGGTGGTCATCACTACGGACTGGACGGAAGCACTTGTTGAAAGCACCGTACCCGATACTTATCTCCTGCGTATGGATGACGGCGAGGCGGTACAGGCAAGCGGGGAAACAACCGTCTGTCCCGACCTGCTGACACCGGGAACACATACCTTATTAATATATAATGAGCCGGAAGGCATTACCATAGCAGACGATGCGGCAACCGTGCAACAGAAAGACGGTATGCTGATTCCACTGCCCGACGACCTGTTCTCGGCAGAAGCGAACTTGAACGTGGTGCAGGACGATACCCTGCGCGTCACCGTCCCGATGGAACGCCGCCTGTGCCCCATCATCCTGAACCTCGGTCTGGAGGGTGACAACACGGACAAAATAGCCAAGATAGAAGCCATGCTGAGCGGAATGGCGGGCAGCGTGGACCTGCGCACGGGCACGCCCGGAGGTGAGAGCCTGACGGCACGGCTTGACGTGCGGCAGGCAGAAGCCAAGGCACGATCCACAGACGCGATGGCACTGGAAATGATATGCCGCGTGACGGGAACGGCACAGGGTGAACGGCAGATACTCACCGTAAAGGTAACGATGGAGGACGGATATGTAAGCACGATTACTTCCGACCTGACGGAACATTTGAAGGACTTGAATGCCGATATGGAACCCGTCAGGCTGGAAGGCTCGATTGAAGTCCCGCAAGACGGGCATTTCAGCGGGACAATAGAGAACTGGCAGCCCGGCAACGGCGGCGGTGAGGATGTGGACATCCGGTGAACATGTGGAAAATATCTTTTTACTCTTTGCAATATACAATGATTGACAACAGTTTAACAATAAACAATTAAAAAACTTGGTATGATTGAAGTGATAAAGACAAAAGTGACATTAGGACTGCTTGCCCTGCCTTTCGTGTTTGCAGGGTGCAGTGGCGACGAGAATCTCCCCGGCGGAGAAGTGAATGACGGACGCGTGGCACTGCAAGTAAATAGCGGCATACAGACACGTGCCTTCGATGGCCAATGGGAAAAGAATGACCAAATCGGCATCTACATGTTGAACAACAGGCAAAACACTGTGGCGGACGGCTACGATAATGTGCCCTACCGGGTGGAAAGCGCGGGAGAAGGCGGCAAGGCATTCAGCCCTTCGTCTGAGGTTATCTATTTTCCTGCCAATGGGGACAAGCGTGATTTCATCGCTTATTATCCGTATAGTGCCGACAAGGTGACGAAGGATGGTGTCTATAGCATTGACCTGACAAAGCAAGACCCGCAAAAAGACATCGACTTCATGCTTGCCGGAAAGGTGACGGACAAGAGCCGTACTGACGCGAACGTGTCGTTCCAGTTCGCCCACAAGCTGGCGAAAATAGTCATAGAGATCAGGCCTGGCGACGGTGTGACCGGCAATGACTTTAAGAACTTCTCCGCCAGCCTTACGGGACAGCCTACGGAAGGAACGTTCAATGTGCTGAACGGACAGAATGTTACCGTAACAAGCACTGACAAGAAAACCGTTCCCTTGTTTGCCTTTAAGGACGGCACGCAAGCCGAGGGTATCGTGTTTCCCAGCGAGAATTATGACGGAATGAGCTTTGTTTTCACCACACAAGCCATCGGTAGCTACGAATGGGCACTGAGCCAATCATTAAAAGCCACGAAATTCGAGGCCGGCAAGAAGTACCGTTACATCATCACCGTGAACAAGACCGCCATCGATGTAACCTCTTCCATCACCGACTGGGAACCGGGCAACGAAGATGGTGAGACAGGCGATGCGGAATAAGGCCACATGGGCAATAAATAAACAGAAAACAAATAAAAATACAAAAAATGAAGAATTACATCCTTTTAACGGCGGCTGCCCTGATGTTGGGCGCGTGCAGCAACGACGAGAACTTAGATAATCCGAACGGTCCGGTGGAACTCCGCCTGACCAGCGGACTGGAAGTGCAGACACGCGCCGCGCATGGCCTTAACACGCAGTTGAAAAACGGTGAGGAGGTGCACGTGTGGGTGGACGATGCCACGACTGACCAAAACCTGTATACCAATAACATACTGGCGGCAGGCGACCAAGGAGTATTGACCGGCGGCATCACCATGTATTTCCCCGAAACGGGAAACAACGTGGATATTTACGCCATCCACGGCAATTGGGGAAGCACCGCCCTTACCGGCTTCTGGGGTACAGAGCAGACCCACAGCGTGGCGCAAGACCAGCGCACCGAGCAAACCACTGACGGCTATGCCAAGTCCGACCTTGTGTATGCCAAAAGCCAGGATGTAAAACGTGGCCAAAACCCAACTACCGTCAATCTGACCTTCACCCACCTGCTCTCCAAAGTGGAAGTGGTCTTGGTACGGGGCGAAGGATACCCGAATATCAATAAAGTGGAAATCCTCAATACCAAATTGGATGCCAAATTCACCCCAAACAGGGAAAGCGAAATCACAGCGACAGCTGACGGGACTATTGACGGGACAACTTTAAATGCCATTGAGATAGACAAAGACCTGACTTCAAGTAAAAATGCAGCAGGCGATGATGAAAGTAAGAAAAAACTGAACGAAGCCATCATCGTGCCGCAGACCTTGGCGAAAGGCACACCGTTCATCCGCGTCACCACCAATGAGGGCGGGGAACTGATTTACAGACTGAAGGAGGAAACGACATTCGCCCTGGCAACGAAGTACCGCTACACCATTACCGCCAACCTGACGGGACTGGAAGTAACCGCTACTATCACCCCTTGGGATCAGAAGACAGGCGATGACAACGGAACAGCCGAAATGCAATAATTACCGACAGCCATCCCGTGCGACAGCGTAAGTACGGAGGTGCACTATTGAGGTGTAACGGGCGGGGCCGCTCCCGCCGGTGGCACGAGAAACAATAAAAAGACAACGATATGAACAGAAGCAGATTACATTCATTACGGAACATAGCGGTGGCACTGCTGGCTTGCGCGGGTTTTGCCTCCTGCACGCAGGACGAGCTTGCCGAAAAGGACACCTCCCTGCCCGCCGGGAAGTACCCGCTGGAGCTGACCGCATCCATAGGCGAGGCAATTGCCGCACCTGCCACACGCGGCACGGCGCACGGCACGTGGCCGTATGATGGCAAATTAAAGATAGTCAGCAGCATAGACCAGAAGGATGAAGACAATATAAACTGGTACTTAGTGAGTGTGTACGACTATAGTGTATCTGCGGACGGCACAGTGGAATTATATAATACAGAACGCTATTGGAAAAAGTCCGACGAGAGGCTCCATATCTATGCCGGTGCAAGCATGTTGGGTATGGAAGGAGATCGTTGGCCTTGGTCAGTCAGAACGGATCAAAGTAACGAAACCGATTTGAATGGCAGCGACTACCTTACAGCCTACGGAACCCTGAGCTTTTACGAAAAAGAGCACACGCTGGAGTTCCGCCACCTCACCTCGAAGATTACCGTCAACCTCAAGCAGTCCGACTACCTCAAGGCGCAAGACCCGGACGACGTGAAGGTCACGCTTGGCACAAAAGACGAGAACGAACAATGGTATATTGAAGGGAGTTTCAAAGGGCAGCCCAAAGAGATAAGATTGGAAGCAGAAGGAGGGTTGGAACAGACGAATGTAATCATCCCCTACAAGAACCCCCATCAAACGGATGCAGGCATCTACGCCACCTACGAGGCTGTCCTCATCCCCCAGCAGATAACCGGTACGGGCAAGACCATACAGATAAAGGTAGGCGATGCCACCTATAACTATACCATCGAATGTCCGAACGGCAATTTCTCCGGCGGCGAGGAATGGATTTACAACATCACCGTCAATGAAAATGAGTTGGACGTGGCGATAGATTATAATGCAAGCATCGACTGGGGAGCGGATGGCGAAACCGGCAGCGGAGAAGTGGAATTGCCTTGATGAGCGGAAACATATACAGAGAACGAAAACAACATAATGAAATGATAAAGCGCATCCTGACATATTACGCCGAACGGCTGGACGAATACCTGTCCCGCACCCGCCACCGCCCCGAAGGGCTGGCAACTGTGGGCATGATAGGCAGCACCACGGAGGAACGCCCCAACAAGATGGTGGTGGCTCTGCTGAACGTGGAGCGTGAGACTTCCGGTGGCATTTCCGCCCCCATACAACGCACCGGAGATGGAGGATATGCCCGGATGCAGCCACCCTTGCTGCTGAATCTGAACATCATGCTGGCGGCAGTGTTCGACGAGCGGCAGTATGCCGAATCTCTGTCCTTGCTTTCAGACACGATGCGGTTCATCCAGTCCGTGCCCAAGTTCACGGTGGACGGAGCGGATTACACGATAGAGGTGGTGAATATCTCCACGCAGGACATGAACAATGTCTGGACGTTGCTGGGCGGTCAATACTACCCGTCCGTGGTGTGCAAGATACGCCGCCTGAGCATTGACGGAGACAGCATCGCCGCCGGTGGCAGAACGGCCGACAAGCCGGTGATAGAAATGTAACGAAAAGAACAAAAGAATATGGACAGTTATCGCACATTATACCACATCAGGGTCGAGCACGGCTACTTCGACGGGAAGCCATGCACGGCATTGCAATGCCACCTCACACCGCAGGGCGAGGCATTGGCAAGGCGGCGCGGTTTGCTCTTCCGGCAGACGGCGGAGAACGAATGGACGGTACTGTTCAATCGGGAGCCGGCCACCGGTCTCGATACGCTGACACTGGCGTTGTCGATTGCCGACGCAAGTTTCCCGCTCTACACGGCATGGGACGACTTCCGGCCTTCTGCGGATTATGAACTGGAACTGCCACAGAAAACGGAAACGCTGGAAGCGGCAACCACTATCCATGCTTCAGGCAGAAAACGTGCCATCGGCTCCGGTTTCTGTACCCTGCATCTGCGGATGACGGATGAAATGTTGCAAGTGGCAAATGCAGGCACGCCCATGCAGACCGTGCTCCATTTCCACGCCCCGAAAATGCGATGGGAATACCTGTTCATTCCACGCAACAGTGAGAAGCTGTCCGCAAGCAAAATCCGGTTGGAGGAAGTGGCGGGAAAGATAGAGTTTACCGCCTTCAAGGAATGCGAGGCATACGGACGGAAGGCCTGGTACTCGCGGTCCAAAGGAGAAATCCCGATGCGCCTTTCCTACACTTGCAGGTTGCGCATCACGGCACAGGAGGAAGGCAAGCCCAAGCGCGTGCTGCTCCCGCAAGTGCCGCCGCCCGAAACGGGAACCTACATGGACACGCCGAAAGGCATCCTCCGGCAAGTATGTTATTATTGAATTTGTGATTGTTAATTATATGTCGAACTAAAAAACACATGAGACTATGGGCGAATACAAGACCCCCGGCGTTTACATCAAAGAGAAAAACGCATTCGGAAATTCAGTAGTGGAAGCCGAAACCGCCATACCGGCGTTTATAGGTATTACAGAGAAAGCAGTCAACGGTACGGAAAGCCTGCTCGGCAAGCCGTGGAAAATTACGTCAATGACGGAGTTTACAACCTATTTCGGCGGTGCGCCTTCACCTGAATTCAGTATTTCCATTGCTGACAAGACTAAGAATCAAGACACATCCACCGATGATACCTCCAAGAAGGATGACGAAAACGAGAGCGGAAACAAAAAGGCAGATGATGTGGACAATAATGTTATCTATCAGATTGAAAGGACAATAAAGGCGGATGATAAAGATGTGACTAAACTTCTTCAAATAAAGAAACCCCAAAATCTTTATACGCTGTTCTATCACATGATGATGTTCTTTGCCAACGGAGGCAGCACTTGTTACGTGGTTTCTATCGGTACTTATGCCGATAATACAACCATTGATAAGACAAAGGTGGTAGATGCACTTTCTGCCTTGGAAAAAGAAAGTGAAGTAACTATGGTCGTCGTTCCGGAAGCTGTCAACTCATCGGAACAATGTAAAGATATACAGACCCAAATGCTTTCACACTGTAATAAGATGATGAACAGGTTTGCTATTCTTGACGTGCAGCCCAAGGGCAAAAAGAACGAACAAATGACTTCGCAAATACAAAAGTTCCAAGAAGGGATAGGTTCTAACTTCCTGTCCTATGGAGCGGTTTATTATCCCTGGTTGAAAACGTCTGTACTTGCAGATAATGATATTACAGAAAACGTACTGAAGTGGGAGGAATCAGTGGGTTCACTCAAAGACTTTATTGATAATGATGAATTGTTAAAGTACGCAGATGATCTGTTGACGCAAATGCGGACGGGAAAGAAAATAGTAGATGGTAATGAAAAGGATTTAACTGTCGAAGAGAAGGTTCAAGTTCCCAAAGACTTACACAGCGCACTGCTGGTAAATTGGAATGTTTACCGTTTTATTGTAAAAGTTGTGAAAGAATATCTGAACTGTCTTCCTCCATCGGCGGCTATGGCCGGTATATATGCGATGGTAGATAATAATAGAGGTGTGTGGAAGGCACCAGCCAATGTATCAATTAACTATGTGGACGGATTGACGGAAACCATAAATGATGAAATGCAAAAGGATTTGAATGTGCCTATGAATGGTAAAGCAATCAATGTTATCCGTTCATTCCCCGGAGAGGGTATCAAGATATGGGGTGCGCGTACACTTGACGGCAACTCACAGGATTGGCGTTACATCAACGTGCGCCGCACGATGCTCTTCCTCGAAGAATCCGTGAAGAACGCCGCCCGTGCCTACGTGTTCGAGCCGAACGATGCAGGTACGTGGATCAACATGAAGTGCATGATCGAGAACTTCCTGCGCAGCGTATGGAAGCGCGGCGGTCTGGCCGGAGCCACTCCCGAAGACGCTTTCGAGGTACATGTGGGGCTGGGCGACACGATGACCGGCGAAGACATTCTGGAAGGCATCCTGCGTATTACCGTACTGGTGGCCATCAGCCGTCCGGCAGAGTTTATCGAGATTACGTTCCAGCAGCAGATGCAGAAGAGCTAATGGCAAATTGAGAATTTATAATGATAATAATGTAGAACAATAAAAAATAAGATATTATGGCAGATAATGGAGCAGCACAGAGTGCAAGCACACAGGCATGGCCGTTGCCCAGTTTCTATTTCAAGATTTCGGTCAGCAACGTAGGCGACCTTTCATGCAGTGAAGTGTCAGGTTTGGAAATGGAGTACGATATGATCGAGTATCGTGCCGGAGACAGCCCGGTATTCACCAAGCAGAAGATGCCCGGACTGAGAAAGGCGGGCGATGTGACACTGAAGAAAGCCGTCTTCAAGGATGACAAGGCGATGTGGGACTGGATCAACAAAGTGAAGCTGAACACCATCCAGCGTGAGACGGTAACAGTGAACCTGCTGGACGAATCGGGCAGCCCCGTGAAGACATGGGAAGTAGTGAACGCCTGGCCGAAGAAAATCACGGTGGAAGGCTTCAAGTCCGACGGCAACACGCCCGCTGTCGAGACATTGGTATTGGCCCATGAAGGTGTGAATGTGAAATAAATCCTTTGAGACATGGCCGGCAATACAGCATCCGATTGGCTTCCGCCCGTGGAGTTTTACTTCCGGGTGGATTTCCAAAACATGAACGGACAGATGTTCAAAACCTCCTTTGCGGAAGTGGGCGGCATCGGGTGGAAGTTCACGTTGGAAGAAACACCCGGAAATTCCAATGGGAAACATAAAAGACCAACCTCTGTTGGTTATGACCAACTCACATTGAAACGCCCCTTGATGCCATTGACCGAAGAATTTGCCAAATGGGTCGAAACCTGCCTGAAGTTGATGTTTCTTCCCGGTGGTAGCAAGACGGTAGCCGATAAGAAAGCCTGTGACGTGATAGTCAAATTACTGGATCAAAGCGGACAGCCGGTGGCGGCCTGGTCCTGCAACCATGCCTTTCCTGTAAAATATTCGTTGGGAGGGTTGAAATCCGACCACAACGGATTGGCTGTGGAGAGTATAGATCTTGTTTACAGCCGTTTGGAACGCTTAAAATAACTGTCCCATGCCGATAGTCATCAAGGAAATGCACGTCCGTACCGTGGTGGAGCGACGCATCGTCACGGAAGAGAACGTTTCGGAAGAAATCATCCGGAAGATAGAGAACCGCGTTGTGGACAGGCTGTCCGCCCGTGAAAGCGGGCAGCCTGACGCAAGGCGGCAAACAAGAAGAAGGAACGAAAGATAGCCAGAGTTATGGGAAAGATGTCGATTACAGCCTACAAGGACGAGAACTTCAGCAGCGAATGCAAGTCTGCGCTGGAACTGCCCGTCAATCCGGCGAAGGTGAAGCTCACGAAAGGCATCCGCTATGCGGAGGACAAGCAACTGGGCAGCCTGAACGGGTCGAACGCCTACGTGCGCTACCGTCCGGAGACGCTCTACTTCGAGTGTCTCTTCGACATGACCAACGTCGTGGAGGATGATGACGAAAAGATTCCCGTACACGACATGGTGGACGCGCTCGAACAGCGGTTGTACGACTACAACATCGAAGGGCACCGCCCCTCGTTCGTCAAGGTAGAGTATGGCGACATCACCTTCTTCGGACAGCTCAAGACGTTGGAAACGGAATACACCCTGTTCGATCCGGACGGTGTTCCGCTCCGCGCCGAACTGAAAGTGACACTGACGGGCTATTGCAGCCAGAAGGAAGAAAAGAAACACTTCTCCAAGCGTTCGCCCGACGTGTCACGGCTGATTACACTGAAAGAGGGGCAGACGCTTGCCGCCCTCTGTTACGAGATTTACGGCGATGCGCTCCTTGTGGGGCAAGTCGCACGATTTAATAATTTGAACGGTTACAGGAACATTCCGGCAGGAACGGAGATTCTGTTTCCGATGCTAAAAAAGAGTTAACAAGGTAACAAGTTGACGAGTTGACAAGGTAAAAGCACCTTGTTCCCTTGTTTCCTCGTTCACTTGTCAACTAAAAGAAAACTGATATGGCTGATTCGCCCTCAAAGAACAAAGACCAAGTGCTTGCCTGTACCGTTTACTGCAACGGCAGCAAGCTGAAAGACACCTTTTCGCTGGTGTCCGCTTCGGTGCGCCTGGCACTGAACCGTATCGGCAAGGCCACATTGAAGTTCAATGCGGGCGATATGGACAGGCAGACCTTCGACGAGAGCGATGACAGCCTCTTCAAGCCCGGAGGCTCCATTCGCCTGGATGCAGGCGGTGTGGACAAGCAGGAAACGCTGTTCGAGGGCAGCATCATCGGGCTGCGCATCCTCACGGGCAAGGACTTCCGTTCGTATATGGTGGTGGAGTGTCGCGACAATGCCTATCCCGCCACGCAGGGACGCAAGAACCGCATCTTCGAGAAGAAGAAGGACAGCGACATCATCAAAGAGGTGTTGAAAGATTATGGCAGCGTGGATGTGGATGCCACGCAGTACCAGCACCCCGCGCTCGTGCAGTATTACTGTTCGGATTGGGACTTCGCCCTCTCCCGTGCCGATGCCTGCGGCCTCTTTGTTTTCACCGAAGGCGATAAGATCAAGGTGAAGAAGCCGGAGGTAAGCGGTTCGCCCGTGCTGACCGTGACCTACGGCGAGGACATCACCGCTTTTGACCTCGAACTGACAGCCGACGACCAGTTCACGCAATACGAGGCGGTATCGTGGAGTCCCAAGGAACAGAAAACGGTTAAAGTGTCCGCCTCCTCGCCCTCGATAAACAAGCAGGGCGACTTGCAGCCGAAAAGCATCGCTTCGGGCGGCAGCATGCTGCTCCAGACCGATGCGCCCACCGAGGAAAAGGCGTTGAAGCAGTGGGCGGACAGCATGGCGCTGAAGGCGGCGTTGGCACGCTATCAGGGTTCGGTCAGCTTCTACGGCTCGGCAAAGGCGAAGCCGGGTTGCATCATCGAACTGAAAGGACTGGGCAAACGCTTTAACGGCAACCTGTTCGTAGGCTCGGTAACGCATACCATCGAGGACAACGAGTGGACGACCGAAGCCGGTGCGGGTGTATCGCCCCTGAATATCACCGACGAGTCGGACGTGGTTTCCCCCACGGCATCGGGCTACTTGCCCGGATTGCAAGGGCTGCACGCGGCGGTGGTGAAGAAGCTGGACGGCGACCCGCAGAAGGAATACCGCATACAAGTGGAGTTGCCCTGGCTGGACGGCAAGAGCAAGCTGCTCTGGGCACGCCTTGCCACGATGTATGCCACCGGCGGCATGGGCACGTTCTTCCTGCCTGAACCCGGCGACGAGGTGTTGGTGGGCTTCATGAACCAAGACCCCGGACATCCCGTCATCCTCGGATCGCTCTACGGCGCGAAGCACAAGTCGCCATTCGAGTATGAGGCGAAGAACAACACGAAAGCGATAGTTACCCGTGAGAAACTGCGCATCGAGTTCGACGAGGAAAAGAAGGTGATTACCGTAGCCACGCCGGGCAAGAACACGCTGGAGATAAGCGACGACGGCAAGCAGATCCGCCTCGCCGACCAGCATAAGAACGAAATCAAGATGGACAGCGGGGGCATCACCCTCACATCCGCAAAAGATATAAAGCTGAAGGCAAAGGGAGGCATCACGATGGATGCCACGATGAAACTCAGCGGCACAGCCAAGCAGGATGTCAGTCTGGAAGGGCTGAACGTCAAGGTGCAGGCAAAAGTAGGTGCCTCGGTGAAGGGCAACGCCACGGCGGAACTTTCCGCCAGCGGGCAGACCACCGTAAAAGGCGCAATGGTAATGATTAACTAAAAAAGAAAGGAGAACAGATATGCCACCGGCAGCAAGAATAACCGACATGCACACCTGCCCCATGCAGACCCCGGCGTTTCCCTCGCCGATACCGCACGTGGGCGGTCCCGTAGTGGGTCCGGGTGTGCCAAACGTACTGATAGGCAAGATGCCCGCCGCCGTGGTGGGCGATATGTGCGTTTGTGCCGGTCCGCCGGACACCATCATCAAAGGCTCGGCAACGGTGATGATTGGCGGCAAGCCTGCCGCACGCATGGGCGACAGCACGGCGCATGGCGGCTCGATAGTCATCGGGTGCCCTACGGTAATGATAGGAGGATAAGGACATGGACAAACTGAAAACCTTGTTGGACAACAACGCCTTCCTCGGCCGTGGCTGGAGCTTTCCACCCGTACTGACGGAACAGGGCATGCGGATGTCTGCCTACGAGCAGGATATCGAAGAAAGCCTGCGCGTATTGTTCAGCACCTCGCCCGGCGAGCGTGTCTGCCGCTATGACTACGGCTGCCCCCTGCGGCGGTATGCTTTTGAGCCGCTCACCACGCAGACCTTGGTGCGGATGCGTAACGACATCACCCGTGCGGTGATCCTCTTCGAGCCGCGTATCGAGCTGGAGGACGTGTCGTTCGGAGAACAACCGGAACGGGGTTTGCTGCTGATACGCCTCACCTACACGGTGGTACGTACCAACAACCGTAACAACATGGTTTATCCCTTTTATTTGAATGAAGGAACAAATGTATAATATATAATGTATAGCAATATGAATAGCAGATTCTTAAGAATATTCTCTGTAATGGCGGCGGCATTCTTGCTCGCCGCCTGCACGCAGGACGAACTGGCGGAACAGGCAGGTATCCTGCCCGAAGGCAAATACCCCTTGCAGATAGGCAGCGTGAGCATCACCGCCGATGTGGACGCACAGCCGTGGAGTGCCGGTGTGCCGCAGACACGGGTGAGCGAAAACGATGACGACCGGGGCAGCAGCCATTGGGATTACTACGATGAGATAGGCGTACAGATAGAAGGCAGCACAAAGAGCGGTACCTTCTATCTGTACTATGACTATGAATGGCATCCTATCACACCCGTTTATTGGGAAGACACGCAAGCCCATAAAGTCCGTGCCTGGTTTCCTGCCGACGGTAACATGGCTTTGGATAAACAGACCACAGATAACGGATTGGCATACGCCCTCTACGCCGAAACGGCAGATGCTGTGGACTACAAGACAGAAAAGGTTTCCCTTTCCTTCAATCACAAGCTTGCTAAAGTGCGCGTGAAGCTGGAGGGCGAGAAAGCCGACGGAGTTACCGATGTCAAGATAAAGACCTATACAAGCTGCACCCTTGGTGAAGACGGCACGCTGACCAAAGACGACCTGGAGAATTTTATCTCGATGGTGAAAACCACCTATGAAGGTACGACCTGTTGGGAAGCCAATGTGGTTCCCGACCACAAGATAGAGCAGGTAATGGTGAAGGTAAACGACAACGACAAAGAAATCACCCTCAGCACGCCCCTTACTCCATTAGAAGCAAAGGTGAATACAATCACGCTGAAGGCAGGTGATTAGGTTTAGGGGTGCTTAAAACAACCTAAAAGGCAAAGTCGGAACAATCACTTGGAAACAGGCAGACGGAACGGTTATTGAAACAATCCCTGCAAGGTAGATGTAAGCCATAGCAAAACACCCCATGCAAGGGTATTGAAAGAAGATATTAACGAACTTAAAAAGACGAAAGATTATGTTGGAATTTGAAGTAAAATCAAGAGTGCAGCCTGTGGGCGAACGCAAGGGGCAGACGGTATATTACGCACAAGTGAAGACGCAGCAAAAGCTGACGAACAAGATGCTGATCGACCGCATCGTGCGCGAAACCTCCCTCTCGGAGGGTGACGTGAAGAACGCCCTCGTCAGCCTCTCCAACGTGGTGTGCGAAGCCCTGCAAATGGGCATGAGCGTGGACCTTGCCGAACTGGGCAGCATCCGCCTTACCGTCCCTTCCAAGATGATGGACACTCCCGAAGAGGTTACAGTGGCAAACGCCCTCAAAACCCCGAAAATCACCTTCACTCCCAAGCAGAAGATGCGTGATGCCGCCAATGCGGTAGAATTGAGTATCGACAAAGGCAGTGTGACGTCTTCCACGGGTGGCGGCACTACCACCAATCCGGACGAAGATCAGACGGAAAATCCGTTGGGCTAAGGTGAAAATTAAGAACGGTCGCCCCTTCGGGCGGCTGCTCTCCAAGAGTTTTAATTGAGTAATAATCTTAAAAATTTGAATGGTATGTACGAGGCAAGACAGAATAAGGAGAAGGTTAGTAGGAGGATTGAAAATAAGCCCCTAAAACAATCTGACGAAAATATTGTACAAATGACACAAATGCCTGATGATAAAATTTCAGAGTTAAAGACATGTCCAGAATCTTTTACTGACATTACCTTATTTCATGGGGACAATAGAAATTATTTAAAAGAGATAGGTATATCTACTGTTGACACTTCTGACTGGGATAAAGGTAAACAATATAAACAAAGGATAATTGATAGTATTGCAGATGCAACAAATTCACAAAAAGAAATTTATGAATTAGTAAAAGATTTGAGTGAAAGAGATTTTAATATTTATATAAATAAATGGATACATAACCCTAATGAAGGCTTTTTTAAAACTAATGCAAGTGGCCAACAAGTAAATTTGATTAAACAAAATAATCGCTTTAATGGATGTTGTTGCTGTCTCAAAAAAGAAAAAGCTCAAGGTCGTCATGTTTATGAAATTAATTTGAATGGGCAATTTAATCGAATAAAAAAATCTCCAATAGCTGTCATTAAAAATGCCTTGTATGAATGCGGTGATATTAAGTTACAATTTGCAAATATTAATACCGACCAAGGAGAAGTTGATATTTTAAGTCCTGTTCCATCCGATTGTATTGAATTATTATAAGGAATAGCAGATTTGTAATCCATAGCCATAAAGCAACAGCGTTCTTTTGATAAAAATCGCTTGACAACGCCGTCAAGCAAGCTTAATGGATATTGCTCTCGGCTTGCGCGTTCTTTGACATACTGGAAAAAGGAATCTTTACGACAAGCGAGCGCAGAGGGTGCCCAGCACATTCTGCCGAGCAAAGTAAAGATGCACGAAAGTGAATAATGGAGAAGCAATCGTAGATGAAGGCGAGGGAAAGGGCATGTTTTCATGTCAAATGCGTATTTCTCTTGCAAAAAAGTTTGGTGGGTTCAAAATAAAGTCATACTTTTGCAGCACCAGAACCCCCAAGCCTCTCAACGATGCTCAAATCGGGGGTCGTTTTATTTTTGTACCCTATGAGTATTCAATTTGACAAGACCTATACACATCCTTTTGAAATTGTAGCTTTGCTGAAAGACAGAGGTTTGGATGTCGGATGTCCCGAACGGACGGAGCATTATATCCGGAATATCGGTTATTACAGGCTTAGTGCCTATCTGTATCCACTATTGCAAACACCCAAGGAGGCACATCGCTACAAGGCGAGCAGCACCTTTCAAGACGCACTCAACCTGTACCGTTTTGACAAGAAGTTACGGCTGTTTCTTTTCAACGAGATAGAGAAAGTGGAGATAGCCCTGCGCAGCACATTGGCAAACATCGTGGCAGAAGAAACAGGCAATATTTTCTGGATGACAGATGCTGAAATGTTTGCGAATGCCGACAAATTCAACCGGACAATGGCATTGGTTGACAAAGAACTGAAAAGTTCCAAAGAAGAGTTCATCTTGCATTTTAAGGAGAAATACAGTGATGCCTATCCGCCTGCATGGATATTGGTGGAAATACTTCCGCTTGGGGTAGTGACCCGTATCTATGAAAACTTGACTGATAATACGTTGAGGAAGAAAATAGCGGCACGCTTTTCACTTCCGATGCCTGTGTTTATTTCGTGGATGACAGTCATCACACTTACAAGAAACACCTGCTGCCATCATGCAAGGGTGTGGAACAAAGAGAACCCTATCACTCCCATGATTGCCAAGAAACCGTCAAGGCCATGGATAAGTCCTTCGGTCTCACCCAACAGGACGTTCTTCGATATCTGCATCATCAAGTGGTTTGTTGACATCGTTTCACCCAACAATGACATGAAAGAGCACCTGCAACGGTTGCTGACAGATTTTCCGATGATAGACATCAAGGCTATGGGCTTCCCCACGAACTGGCAAGAAGAACCGTTGTGGAAAGCATAGCCCCATAGATAGAACATATAATACTCCATTATTCCGCCTGCCCTTTGCGAACACCCGCAAGAGGCAGGCGGTTTCTTTTTCCGGTATGTCAAGACAACAGATAAAGAGAATAGTAACAGATAAAAACAAGATATATGGCAACAGAAACCCGACATAGCGGCACGCTCCGCACCGACCAGGAAGCCAACCTTGCAAGGCTGGACGACCTTCCCGTGATGGAGAGCGACCGGGACAGGCTGCTGCACCGGCTGGTGCGGGGCAGCGAGGGCACGGTGCGCTCCCTCCTGGAGAACCATGTGCTGACCGTGCTTGCCGACATCCGCCGCAAGCGGCTGAAAGGCTATCCCGACACCTTTGCCGATTCGCAAGGCACGGCAGAGGCGGCACGCTATGCAAGGAAGCTTCGCGAGGACATCGAAGGCTGGGTGAAGCGGCTGGACACCTATGCTGACCGAAGCTGGCGATCGGGATATACAGGAAGAGCCGTCAAGGTGGCACAAGAACTGTCCGCCCGTCTGAAAGCCACCCTGACCGGAACGGACAAGGAAGGCTGGTACAAGATGTTCCGCACCGTGTCCGCCATCCAGGAAGAGAGCGACCGCTACCGGCAGCAAGCCGAAGAGAGCGGTGACACCGAACCGTCTCTTGCCCTGCTCATTGCCTATCTGAAAAACTACGCAGGTATTACCGAAACGTTCAACCATCGCCTTGCCTCGCTGCCCGAACTCTATCTGAAAGATATCCTGAATGCCCGGCCAAAAGCCGCCGAGCCGGACAATGCTTACGTGGTTATCACCCCAACGGAAACAGCAGGAGGCTTCACCTTGAAGAAAGGAACGGCATTCCCTGCCGGAGAAGAAACGGTGTACCGTACCGGGAACCCGGAATACATCAGTCCGACACGCTGCACGGAAGTACACGCCATCCACCTGCAAGGAGAGACACTGCACAAATCTCCCTTGCTGCTGAACGGTGAAATACAACCGGCCGATTCCCTGTTCCCTGACGGACAACCCGTGTACCTCGGCTGGCAAATCGAATCGCCCATGCTGATACTCGGTGAAGGGAAGCATGAAGTCTGCATCCGTTTTCATCTCACTGCCGACAGCGAATTGTCCGACAGCTTGCCGGAAAACGCTGTCAAATTACAACTCAGCCGGGAAGAAGGCTGGACGGAACAGCCCTGCCGGTGTAATATCGAAAACAACCTGCTCTGCATCTCCTTTACGGTGGAGCAAACAGATGCCGCCATCACAGCCTGCACGGAAGAAGTACACGGTACGGACACCACATATCCGGTTCTCCGCATCCTTACCGACCAGCCCCGCTGGGCGAGCCATCTACATTTCAATCAAGTAGAGATAGAGGTAAAAGCAAGCGGCATCCGCAACTTTACCTTCAGCAACGAGCTGGGCGAAGCAGACCTTTCGCAAGCCGTACTTCCTTTCGGCATACAGGCGGAACAAGGCTCCCGTTTCCTTATCTCCTATGAAGAAATGGCGCAAAAGCTCCTGTTGGAAGTGGAACTGAAAGGAAAGTGGCAAAAACTACCCACCACCCGAAAGGCATTCGACACTCTCTATACCCCTTATGGCGTGAAGAGCGGTGACTTCGCCATCTCCACCTCCTGCAAACGGCAAAACGCATGGCAATCCTGCGAAGAAAGATTACCGCTGTTGGAGTTCGACAGCGAAGGCAATCTGAGCGAGGTAAAGATGCAGTTCCGTTTTGACAAGGCTATACCGACCGATATGTTCCGCATCATACTGGAAACACCGGCAATCGGTTTCGGCACTTCCGCCTACCGCAAATTGTTCACGGAAGTGATGATACACAACAGCCGCTGCAAGGAAAAGGAACGCAAGGAGATGCCGGAAGAACCGCCCGTTCCCCAGCTGTGCGATATGGAGCTTTCTTATACAGCCATCACCACCATCCCGGTGGAAAACGAAGCGGACAATCCCTCACGGATGAGCCGTATCACCGCCTTATCGGAACAGGAAACATTCCCGGCAAGACTTGTGGCCGGAGCTGTGCCATTCCTGCTACCGACACCTACGGCACACCTATTGCTCTTTGCCTTTACCCGTGTGATGTCGGCAAAAAAGGTGCGCATGTATATCGACATGACATTGCCCACAAGCTGCATTCCTTTCGGCAGTCCGCAACCCGACAGGCAGGTACGGGCAAGCTGGGAACTGTGGAACGGCCATGCGTGGCAAGCCATTCCGTCCGAATCCGTCAAGGCGGAGGAAACCGGCGGATTCACCCAAAGCGGCTTTGTGGAAATCGACCTGCCGCAATCCCTATATACAGACCGTCAAGGCCGTCTGTGGCTGCGTGCCGCCCTAAGCGGTGCCACCTCCGCCTGTCTTTCCCTGCGTGGCGTGTGGACCAACTGCATTCGCGTAACCGCCGAGAACGGTAACGGCAGTCCGCTGCCTGCCGGGACACTCCAGCAGACGAAAGAGCCGGACGAGCGCATTGAAAGCATCGTGCAACCCCTGCCCGGCTTTGGCGGACGAACAGCCGAAACGGAAGAACAATGCACCCTGCGCCAACAGATGCGCCTGCACAACCGCCACCGAGCCGTGACGATGAAAGACTACGAGGAACTGGTGCTGGAGCATTTCCCCGAAATAGACAAGGCGCAGTGCATCACCCTGACAAGAGAGAACGCCCCGTCGGAAATCTGCATCGTGGTGTTCAGCCGCACGGAAGACAGCCGCTATTTCCTCTCCCCGGCATGGAAACTCGAAGAAATCCGCCGGACAGTGAGCCGCTACGCGCCGCCTTTCGTCACGCTGAAGGTAGTGAACCCGCAATATGAGAATATAATCATTGATTGCAAGGTGGTGCTGCGTGAAAACATTCAGGACGAAGGCCGGGTACTCAGGCAACTGACGGTGCTGGCTCAGAACTGCATCGCCCCCTGGCTGCGCACAGGAGAAATACCGGATTCCGGCGGCACCTTCTCCTACAAGGAACTGCACGCACGCCTGGCGAACCACGAGGCTTTGCTACGCCTTGCCTCGCTGAAGGTGGACGGCTTCAGCCTGCCGGACACAGGTATCGGGACGGAAGACCGCCTTTTCCGGGGAGAAAAGGAATGGGGCATCCTGCTGCCGGAAATAAACATCGAACTGCTTTCACCCGACGACGGCATTGAGGAAGCCGAGATCGGGGGAAACTTCATCATAAGATAAGAGTATGGAAAGAAGAAACAGAAATACGTTAAAGAGCTACTTCCAGAAAGGCGACGTGCCCACCGAGCAGCAGTTCGCCGAACTGATAGATTCCGTTCCCAACATCGTGGAGGACGGGCAGGCCGTATGCACCGAAGAAGGCTGGGCGTTCTATCCCAAAGCCGGAGGCAAGATGCGCATCACCCTGCACGAGGCAGAGGGAATGCCTGCCGTATGGACACTGGCACTGACTCCCGACAAGGGGCTTGCCATCGGTAACGAGGCGGGCGAGACACTGCTGGAACTGAAACAGGACAGGCGCACCGTACTGAAAGCCTCCGTTGAAAAAGAAGAAGGCGGAGACAAGCCGGAGCGTGATCCGGAAAACTACCGGACCGTGGAAGCCGACAAGCGATGGACGAATCTGATAGAGATAACGGACTGCAAGGACACCAGCCATGTCTATACCGTCATCGCCATCTACCGGGACAGCAACCTCGGCACGTGCAAGCTGACCCGTGCCACCGCCATCTGCCTGAACACCATCGAGCAATGGGTGGAATCACCCCGCAGGCACTGGTGGGGATGGTCGGGCCGCATCCGGCTTCGCTGGCAGACAGACGGTGACAGAAGCGTGTTGCAGATACGCAGTACACGAAACTCCCGTTCAGGAAAAATCTATTGCCGGGTAACGGAACTATTCAGGAAATAAACGAAAGATAAGGAACAGGAAACAGACAGAACGGATATGGACGAACGGAAAGAGCCTTATATCGAGCAACAGCCCATGGAGGATGTCCTCTACAGCAAGCTACAGGCACAGACGCTGGAAGAAGTGCAGCGTCTTGCCGGACGGGTATGGACGGACTATAATGTACACGACCCCGGCATCACCGTGGGCGACATCGCAAATTATGCCCTGGTGGAGCTGGACTACAAGCTGGGGTTTCCACTTGCAGACTATTGCGTGGAAAAGGGAGGCACGTTCATTTCCGGACGCTTCGGCCTCTTTCCACCGGAGGAAGCCTATACCACCCAGCCCGTGACCACGGAGGATTACCGCCGGCTGTTTCTGGCCCATATTCCAGAAATAGACGACGTGTACCTTGTGTGCGACCCGCAGACCGGCGGCTATACCGTCCGAATACTGCTTTCCCCGTTTGAGGAAGAGGACGGACAAAAGGTGTGCGACAAAGTCAAAAGTCTGTACAACCGACACCGAAACCTGTGCGAGTTCCTTTCCGGTGAGGTGGAAACCATAGAAACCGACAAGTTGGAGTTCCATGCCGAGTTCGAGATAGAGCCGGGAGCAGATGCCTCTATTGTTCTGGCAAGGCTGTACGCCACCATCCTGAGATACCTCTCCGGTGCGGTACGGCTTTCCACTCCCGATACGGCCTCCTCCTCCGGTATTGCTCCCGAAGAATGGCTGGAAGGCCTGACGGATACCGTCCGCCCTGTAATACCCGAACTGCAACAGACCGAACACGAGTTATACAAACAACTCCGGGAAGTGGAAGGCGTGCGCTCGTTCACCACCTGCTACCTGATGAAAGACGGAGAACCGCAGACCTGCTTCGTACAAGGATTCGGCATACAGCTGCCGACCCGGAAGGAAGAACTGCATGTACGCATCCGCCAGGGGCGCTTCGAGGTGGAGCCTGACCTTGCCATCTTTCGTGCCCGGCTGGAAACACTCTGCCGCTCAAGCCGCAGGCGGCAGTTCGTACGGAACGAAGAAGAGAAAGAATACCACTGGCCATTGCCGGATGCAACCTGTCGGGACATCTTCACCCACCGGAGCATCCTCCATGATTTCCCTGCCTGCTATCGCCTGTCTGAAAAGGAGAAGCGGGAAGAAATCGCCTTTGAAAGTTATCTGAAACTATACGACCGGGTGATACGGGAAGGGCTGTCGGAGGTCAAGGCATTGCCCCGACTTTTGTCCCTGGAAACGGAAGATGCCGCCGTCCTGTCCGACCGGCGCATTCGTGAACTGAAGAAAACATATCTGGACTTTCTTGACCGGCTGTACGGCGTGGAGAGCCATCCCGCCTGGCTTGCCGAAGAGAACGGTTACGGGGAGACGGAGGAAGACACGCTCCGCCGCAGGATGGGTTTCCTGCACCATGCCGCCAGTCTGACCGGAAACCGTTCCCGCGCCCGCAATATCCTTCCCGGAGAAAAGACGGGCGACACACCGGTAATCAAGGAATGGTTCTGCCGTCTGTTGGGGCTGGAAAGCAGCGACGAACATGCCGTGAGCAACGTGCTGCCCAAGTACAACCTGCGCATCGTGGAACGGAAAGCCGGCAAGTCGCTGGCAGAACGCCTCGACTCCCTGCTGATTGACGAGCGTATGCTGGAAGAGGACAAGGTGGAGCCGGTCGTTTACGAGGAATTGGCCGCTGACGAAGCCCGCAAGCTGGACGAATACAACCGGATGCTTGAGGAACTGGAATACTTCAACGAAAACCGGATCAGCGGAGACCTGTTCCGTGGCGGTACCGACCTGGCCAACTACCGGACGGCCCGGCTCGGTGCGGAAGAGTACATCCTGCTATACCGTAACCGGGAACGGGGCGGTTGGAGCAGCCTGGGAAGAGCCGACAGCCGGGAAATTCTGAACACGATGGCCAATATCCTGCGCCGTTTCCTGTGCGAACTGAACCGGGCGTGCGAGACGGTCTATGTCATGGAGCCGGTACTGGCCACCGGCCGGGCATTCCATCTGATACTGGTGTTCCCGGCATGGACACGGCGGTTCCATTCGGAAAGATTCCGGGCACAGTGCGAGAAACTGCTGCGCACATTGCTCCCGGCACACCTTACTGTGGAATACCACTGGCTTGGCGAGCGGAACATGAAACGGTTTGAGAGTTATTACCACCAATGGATGCGTTCACTGGCAGACCCGCGCATGGGCGACTACAAACGCCTGCTGTTGCAGGTCATTGACGAACTGCTGAACCCGACACCCCTAAAAACAACTGCCGGATGATACGGATTGACCACATATCGTTCGAGTTCGCCTCCCCTGACGAAAAGTTCGCATACGACCTGTATGCGGAATGGGACAGCTTCTACCGCGACTGTTTCGAGCAGGCGGTGGAAGAATGCTGCGCCGCATACGACAGGGAAAAGCTACTGTATGAAATCGAACGGCTGGATCTGGACTTGGGAACTATACCGGAAGAAGATTTTTACAGGGAGTTTCCCCGGCGGCTGAAGGAAGAACTGTCAAGGGCACTGCCGCCACTTCAGACACACATGCCGGGTGATTCGGAAAAGAGTGCCGTCTCCCGCCGGGGCAACCTGCTTTTCTTCCTCAGATACGGATTCCCGAAACCTGAATGGGCGGACGGGGCTTTCGATCCGTCCGAAGAAACCGGGTGGCTGCTGGCACAACCCGCCACCATCCATGCACTTTTCATTACCCGTGCGGCGCAGCTTTGCCTGGAACAGGAATATGCATTGCGCCGTCTGTTGTGGCAGACGGACAACGAGGAAATGTACTTCAAGATATATGTAGCCGCACTCATGGAACCTTCTGCCGGACTTCGGGATAAACACCGTTTCCTTGTACAGATGATGGAGGAACGGCCCGAGATTCCCGTGCGTTTCGTTCACGAGGCCGGAAATGACGGGGAACTGCAAGGCATGGCGGCACTGCTTGACAGTCCGACCGTCCGCCGGCTGATACATACCGAGGCCAGGGAACACGCCGAAGTGGACTTGCCTCCCTATTGGCACTACCTGTATGAATGGCTGATCCGGTATTATCCGTTCAACGGACTGGCCATATTCGGAGGCAAGTCGGAATTCGTCCGGCATTTGCACCACCGTCTGCTGACTTTCATCCGCAAACGAAACGACTCCCCCTATCTTTCCAAGAGAGAACTGACCCTTGACTTCCTGCTGGAAGTGTTCGGATCGGTTTACTACAGGGAGGTACTGAATGCCATCTACGGACTGCAACCCCGCAATGCGGATGGAACTCCGATGTATGACGGATATTTCAACCGGGAGCTGTACCGGGTATTCATGGAACTGTCCTTGCTGGAATTACCGGCCAGACTAATAGAAGATACAGGCGGGAAAAAGGAAACAGGTGGAGATAATACAGGATACTTGGAAATACCTGCCGATACGAAAGAACTGACCGTCCTGTTAAAAGGATATACCCGGAGTGATGCCGGGAAACGCATCCTGATGGATAAAGTGGCCCGACAGCAGCCCGGACTGTTATTGGAATGGATCCGGGAAGAAGCCTTGAAAGACGAAACGCTGTTCTCATTGCTTTCAGACCTTACCGATGGCCGGATACTCAACCATCTGCTTACGGCCCTTTCATTTACGGCTCTGGAAACGGTGGAAAAGGTAAGGGAATATTTGGAAAAGCAAAGCGAGGAAATTGCCTGGCTGAAAGGAATTACGGAATCCCGGCGGCAATCCGCCCTGTACCGTTCTGTCTGGACTTGGACGGGCAACGGACATTACAGACTTTCTGAAAAGGAAAGCCTCCATGAATTGCTGGCTACAGTATATCGGGAGACAACCGGGAATAGAGAGGTTCCCGATATGGAAATAGAAGAGGCCTATGCGACAATCCAATCGGACACGCTCTCCCGGTCTGCTTTTGGGCAAACGGATAAGAAGAAACTGGCGGAGTTCCTTCGGGAAGAAGGGCGAAGCATCGCCGACAAACGTACCCTGCTACAGATGACCGTCAGACAACAGCCGGAAATGCTTTTGGACTTGATCCGTTCAGAAGCATCAAAAGACGATGCGTTCCTTTCCCTGCTTTCGGAACTGGCTGATGACCGGATACTCAACCGTCTGCTTGCCGCCCTTTCATTTACGGCTTTGAAAACGGTGGAAAAGGTAAGAGGATATTTGAAAAAGCAAAGCAAGGAAATTGCCCGGCTGAAAGGAATCACGGAATCACGGTGGCAATCAGCTTTCCGGAAAGCTGTGCTACGCTGGATGGCGGATGCGAATATGAGCCGTCCGGCTACCCTGCAAACACTTCTCAGTGTGATTTACCGGGAGGCGACAGGTAGCGTTGAAGGAGAAAACGCCGTAGAAGAACTGGCCAAAGAATTAGACAAGATGGAAATTCTGCCTGCCTTTATTGACAGGGATAGGCCGGAAATAGAAATAGTAAGCCGTCTGCAAAAGACATTGTCCGATACGGCCCTGCCGAAGACAGTCAGGCAAAGGGCGGCAGCCGCGTTTTGGGAAGCATACAGAAAGGACTATGCACAAGCGACAGTCCTGCTGCAGGCAGAGCAACTGTTAGCGGAGGTTATCAGGCTGACCGGCAGTTCCGTAAAAGAAGAAATTATCCGTCACCAAACCATACAGGTATTCGGTACGGAACGGGCAACAACCCTGCTACCTCTATTTATCCGGCTGATGGCGCATGAAACGGAATTGCCCCGTGTCCGGGCTACAGGAGATGAGCCTTTGGCAGCCCGGCTGCTGTACTGGCTGGCCACACGATCACAAGGGCGGATATTGACAACAGCAGAAATTATCCGTAGCCTGTTTGCCGTACTTTGGGGCGAAAGTGAATTACCGGCTGTCATCAAGAGAATAAGTGAGATTACAGCCACCGAGGAAGACACATACGAAACGGAAGCACTGGCTGTCCTGCTTGAGGAAGCAGGAAACAAAGGGGAAACCGCCCGGATGTCAGCCTTTCAAGAATGGAACCGTCGGAAGGAAAACCTTTCAGACACCGTTCAAACGCTATTCGAAAAAGGCTGGAATACGGCAGAAAAACTGGCAGACTGGCTGGAAAATACAGAACTGACCGCCGAATATAAGCGGGAACTGTTACAAACGGCAGTCACTGAACGTCCACGGGAATGGACAGCCCTGCTTCGTAATACGGTACCCACGGAAAAAACAATTGATACATTAACCGGGTACCTGTCCGCTGCGGTAGTGCTGCAAGGCATGGCAAAGGTCAATTTCTACCAGGCTTCGGTCCTGTCGCGGTTGACAGAGCGGATGGAACGCAACGCCGATGCCTTTCTGTTCCCTGCCACAACCGGTGTAACCCTTTCCTTTGCATTGCAGAAAGCCCTGCTGCGCTATATGCAGGAGCCGGATACTTTGGAGCGAACCTTGACGGAGAAGGAAATCATTGAGAAGTTCCTCTCCCTCCTATACATTATATATAAGGGCAAGACAGATTCGGACTTCCGGGAGGATACGGAGTGGAAACAGTTGGTGGCAGGGGCAATGCCTGTGTCGGAACAGCAAGGAAGTGCCGGGCAAGAGCAAGAGGAACATGGAGCCGCAGAAATCCTGTCCGGTCAGGAATTGTCAGGGGTGGCATTGCAGGATGCCGTGCAATCCCTTGTGGAAAAACGACCCGAAAAGCTCCTGGACTGGCTGGAAAACGATGCCGACAGCAAGGAAATACTCCGAATAGCCGAGGAAACGAATATCCCGATATTGGAGCGATGGGTAGCATATTTGACAACGGTAGCCGGATTTGTAAATGCCGCTTCGTTCCTGAGACTGATGACGTGGTTGCTGCACTTCCCATCCGACAGGCGTTCGACCGCAGCATTGGCAACCGTTCTGTTTATATGGATAAAGGAAACGGACTGGAAGCGACAAACATTCCGACAGATGGAAACGTATTTCTTTAGCCGGTTATATGCTGACGATTCCGTAAAGGATTTTCCATTGCCTGTGGAAAGCCTGGCACGGACAGATTTGCCGGAAACGCTGCGGCAACGGCTGTTGCAACACTTTCTCCGCTTCCGCCCCAAGGAACTGCTGGCTTATATCCGCCGGTCGGCAGCGGAACGCACGTTACCGCTTGCCCGGTGGACGGAATGGCTGGATGCGGAAAGTTGGAAAAGCCTTGCCGCAAGCCTTTCCCTGTCTGCCGCCGAACTGCTCAGGCAGGTGACGGAAGTGCTGCATTGGGATGAACAGGCACAGCGGCAGGCATGGGGCATCTGCCTGACTACCGGAAATAAGGAAGAGGAATGGGCATACAACAGCCCGGAAGAAAATATCCGTTCCTTCGTGCAGGCTGCAATATCCATGCAAGGGCAAGGCGAAGCGGAGGTGGAAGCCATCGTCCGGCGCATCGAAGAAGAGCTGCACCTTCAAAAAGAAACGATACCGGACACGGATGACACCCCGGAGTTTTTCCCGGTGGGCAATGCCGGCCTCTGCCTGTTCTCCCCCTGGCTGGTCCGCCTGTTCGGAATGCTCGGCTATCTGGACGAGGAAAGGAAGAAACTGAAAGACACGGCATCAAGGGTACGCGCCGTCTTCCTGCTGCAATACCTCGTGTATGGAGAGGAACGGGAATACCGGGAACCGGAACTGTACTTCAACCGGCTGCTGGCAGGACTTTCCCGGCATGTTCCGCTTCCGAAGCGTCTGCCCCTCACCGAAGAGGAGAAACAGACCGCCGACTCGATGGTGACAGGCGTGAAGGCCAACTGGCCGCAGCTGAAAGGAACGTCGGTCAGAGGTTTCCGGCAGAGCTTCATCGCCCGTAACGGCACGCTGGAAAGGCAGGAAGAACGATGGCTGCTTACAGTGGAGAAAAAGACGCATGACATCCTGCTGGAATCCGTACCGTGGAGTTTCCGGCAGATACGGCTGCCGTGGCTGAAGAAGTATATTCAGGTCGTATGGAATGAGAAACAGGAATTTGACTGATTTCACAAGTCAGCGACTCAACCTATGAAAGTAAACAAAGGAATATAAACGATATAATTGACGTAATATGGAAGCAGAAAAAGTATATCAGGAAAAGACGGCACGTACCCTTCAAAAGAAACAGGAGGGTAACGGTACGCTGCAATTCGTGGACAACCGTCCGATGAACACCGCCCTGCAACGCATGGAGCCGGAGGAAGAGGACACGCTGCAAGGCAAGTTCGTGCAACCTGTACAGCGGCAGGAGGAAGACGAGGATGCCGTCCAGGGAAAATTCGTGCAGCCCATTCAGCGTGAAGAAGATGACGAGACCCTACAGGGCAAATTTGAAGCCCCTGTTCAGAAGAAGAACGAAACGGGTATGCCCGACAACCTGAAAGCCGGCATCGAAGACCTCTCCGGCTTTGCGATGGACGACGTGCGGGTGCATTACAACTCCGACAAGCCCGCCACCGTACAGGCATTGGCTTACACACAGGGTACGGATATTCACGTAGCACCGGGTCAGGAACAGCACCTTCCGCATGAGGCGTGGCACGTGGCCCAGCAGATGGCAGGCCGTGTGGAACCGACCACCGAAGTGGGCGGACTGCCCGTGAACGACAACCCGGCACTGGAGCACGAGGCCGACGTGATGGGCGCAAGGGCGAACAGTTATTGACCTTTATAGAGAATGCCTATGATGACAGCGCATATCGGTTGGTTCGGAAGGGTTCTGACCACGGCCATTCAACTGTATTTCCAACAGGGATGTGATTACTCCTCCATTGAGGAAGTCACACCTCCGGCCGACGGCTGGCTGGAAAGCGTGACCGGGCGGCAGGAAATCACATTCGGCGAGCGGGTGGTTATCATGCTGGCCCTGATGCCGCATACCTGTCCGCAGGGGCTTGACATCCTCTTCGTGCAGAACAAGGACTTCGACCGGCAGTACACCGAGTTCGGCGGTTGGAAAGGACTGTCGCACGGCGGTTTCCTTCCCACCGGAGAAACGGCATCCTTTATTCTTGCCGGAGAAGACATGGAAAAGAAAAAAGCCGTTATCCGGATGTTCCAAAGGGATCATTGGTTCTATACCCTGAACATACTTCGGCTGGAAGGGGCTGGCGAAGGCGAACCGTTCCTGAGCGGGCAGCTCCGCCCATCGGAAGAGTTCCTGAGCCATGTGCTGCTTGACAGGGACTACAAGCCGGACTACAATATCGGCTTCCCTGCCAAACTCATCACCACTCCGCTGGAATGGGAGGACATGATTCTGGATTATAACACGTCGGAGGCCCTTGAAGAAATCAACACGTGGATCGGGCACCAGCATGCCATCATGGAGGACTGGGGGCTGAAGCGCATCCTCAAGCCGGGTTACCGTGCCTTGTTTTACGGTCCTCCGGGTACCGGAAAAACACTTGCGGCCACACTTTTGGGCAAGAAGAACGGCATGGATGTCTATCGTGTGGACTTGTCCATGATCGTGTCGAAGTACATCGGCGAGACGGAAAAGAACCTCGCCAAAGTATTCGACCTGGCGGAGAACCGCAACTGGATCCTGTTCTTTGACGAGGCGGACGCCCTCTTCGGCAAGCGCACCTCGACCAACACCTCCAACGACCGCCATGCCAACCAGGAAGTAGCCTACCTGCTCCAGCGCATCGAGGATTTTCCCGGCACGGTCATCCTTGCCACCAACCTGAAATCCAACATCGACGAGGCATTCTCCCGCCGCTTCCAGTCCGCCGTCTACTTCCCGATGCCCGATGAAGGGCTGCGTGCGGAGCTGTGGCAAAAGATGCTGCCGGAGAAATGGCTTGGCAAGCAGCGGGAAGAACTGCTGTCGGTCGCTGCAAAAACGGAGCTTTCCGGCGGTTCCATTACCAACGTGGTGCGCCGCTGTGCCTTGTACCTGATGGCTACCGGGAAGAAAATACTGGACCGGCAAATATTGGAAGAAGCATTACAGAAAGAAACACTGAAAATGTAAAATCATATGTGGTTAAGGCTCAAAATATTCATAGGATACCTCGTGCTGATCGTCTTGCTTGCGTTCACCATCTTCCTCTTGCGGGATGAACAGCTGAAACGCAACCGCCTGCAAACGGACGAGGCCGAACTGCTCCATGCCCGCAACCTCGCGGAACAGGCCTATGCCGGATTGCTGGAACTTGCTACCCGGGCAGAGACCGTCAGCGTCTGGGGTGAGGAAGACCTGGCAGGTTACCGGGATAAACGGACGGAGGTCTGCCGTACCCTCCAAGAACTGGGACCGCATATCCGTTCCTCCTCCGGACAGGCCCGCATTGATTCGCTGTGCCTGCTCCTTGAACAAAAAGAGCAACTGCTGGACAGCACCATGCAGACATTTGACCACCTGCAGAGGGTCGGCGAAATCGTCAGCCGGAAAATTCCGGCCATCGTTTCCCATGTCCGTCAGACCGCCATTCCATCTGTCGCATCCGCAGACTCCGTCCGTAAACCGGCTCCTACCAACCTATGGTCCAGGATCTTCAAGCGGAAGAAAAGTAAATCCGCCTATCTGGAGCAGCGGGAAAAGACGGAAGAAAGACCCGCCGAGAAGAGACAAAGGGCGTCGACCGCCGGGATGCTCCGTTCCCTAAGCCGGGAAGTGACGGATATCCAGAAGGCCGAAGAAGAACGCCTATTGCTCCAAATGGATCTGCTGTATGAGAACAATACCCGACTGAACAGACGGTTGCGCAGTATTGTCCAGGAACTGGAATCGGAAACGGCCTTCCGGATAGGAGAACGTTACCGCCGGTTTGTAGCCGAGAGCGACCGGTCATTCCATGCGGTATCCGTCCTGGCCATTCTCATCTCATTGCTTGCCATTATCCTGTATTTTATCATACACCGGGACCTGAAACGCAAATACCGCTACCAGAAGCAGCTGGAAATCTCCGACGGGGCCAACCGGCAGCTCCTGCAATCCAAGAAGGACATGATGCTTGCCATCGCCCATGACCTGCGTTCCCCGCTGACCACGATAAGCGGCTCTGCCGACCTGCTGCCGGGCGAGGAGGACGGGCGGCGCAAGGCAAAGTACATCGAGAATATCCGGCATGCCTCGGAATACATGCTCTCCCTGGTGAATACCCTGATGGACTTCTACCTGCTGGACACAGGGCAGACGCAGTCATACACCCGTATTTTCCACCTGGAATCCTTATTCAAGGAAACAGTGGATAACTACATCCCGATCACGCAGAAGAAAAACCTGCGCCTCTCCACCTGTTTCTCCGGTACGGACGTGGTGGTCTGCGGCGATAAGGGACACCTCCAGCAGATCGTGAACAACCTGCTCTCGAATGCCGTGAAGTTTACCAAGGAGGGAAGTGTCCGGCTTGGGACGGAGTACAGGAACGGCGAGCTGCACTTGTCCGTCCGGGATACGGGTACCGGCATGGAGGTGGCAGACGCGGAGAAGATATTCACCGCTTTCGAGCGGCTGGAGAACGCACGCGGCGTATCCGGTTTCGGTCTCGGCCTTGCCATCTGTTCCAGGCTGGTCTCCCGGATGGGCGGTTCCATCCGCGTGGAAAGCCGGAAGGGGAAAGGCAGCGACTTCATCGTCCTGCTTCCCCTTCCGCCGGCCGACGGGAAATCCCCCTTAGGGATGGAAAAACTTTCCCCCGGCCTTCGAATGGAAGGGACGCGCGTCCTTCTGCTGGATGACGACCTCCGGCAGCTTGGTATCGTGAGGGAGATGCTGCGCCGCCACCATGCCGTGTGTGACTGCTGCCAGGACAGCAGCGAGCTCGTCTCCAGACTGAGGGAAAACAGATATGACGTATTTCTGATGGATATCCAAATGCCTGAGATGGACGGATTCGCCGTACTGGAACTGCTGCGCCGCTCCAATATTCCACAGGCGAGGGCCATCCCCGTGATTGCCCTTACCGCCCGCATGGATGACGAGAAGGAATACCTCACACGCGGCTTTGCCGGCTGCATCCGCAAGCCTTTCACTATGGAAAGCCTGGCGGAAGGTGTGGCGCGGGTTACCGGAAAGAAGGAAAACGGGGATTGGAAACCGGACTTCTCACTGATCCTCACCGGTGAGGACAACAGGCGGGAAATGCTGGAGGTATTCATCACAGAGAGCCGGAAAGACCTTTCCTGGCTGCATGAGGCATTGGAAAAGGAAAAACGTCAGGCTGTCCTTGACATCCTGCACAAGAACCTTCCGCTCTGGGATGCCGTCCGGCTGGACTTCCCGATAGAGGAACTGAGACGGATCATCACGATACCTCCCGTCTCATGGACAGCGGAAAACCTTGCCCAAATACATGAGATAGAACAGGCGGCGGACAGGCTGCTCTGTCATGCCATTAATATGCAAAAGGAGGAAGTATGAAAAAGATACTGGTCATAGAGGACGACATGATCTTCGGCCGGAGCATCGGCAACTGGCTTAGGAAGCAGGGAATGGAATGCAGCCATGTGGCGACACTGGCTTCGGCAAGGAAAACCCTCGCGTCGGATGAGTTCGACCTCGTCCTTGCCGACCTCCGCCTGCCGGACGGCAACAGTACGGAACTGCTCAGGTGGATGCATGAGAAATGCCTTGCGTCCCCGTTCCTGATCATGACGAACTACGGGCAGGTGGAGAATGCGGTGGAAGCCATGCGGCTGGGTGCGGCCAACTACCTCTGCAAGCCCGTCCAGCCGGACCGGTTGTTGGAGGCCATCCGCAAGGAGTTCAGCCGTCCCCGGCATGACGGCACGGAATTCTACCGGGGAGAGAGCGACAAGGCGCGTGAGATGTACCGCCGGATCAGTCTGATCGCTCCCTCAGACATCTCCGTCCTGATCCGCGGAGCCTCCGGCACAGGCAAGGAACATATCGCCCGCGAGCTGCATGAGCAGAGCCGGCGGAGGAACAGGCCGTGCGTGACATTGGACTGCGGAGCCCTTGCGGCGGACCTGGCCGCCTCCGAACTGTTCGGCCACCGCAAGGGCACGTTCACCGGTGCGGAGAATGACAAGGCCGGCCTGTTTCAGGAAGCCGACGGCGGCACACTGTTTTTGGACGAGATCGGCAACCTCTCCTACAAGAGCCAGATGCTCCTCCTGCGTGCCCTGCAGGAGAAATGCTACAGGCCGGTTGGTTCGACCCGGGAGCGCAGCTTCGACATCCGCCTGATTGCCGCTACCAACGAGAATCTGGAGGAAGCCATCGCCGGGGGACGTTTCCGTGAGGACCTGTTCCACCGGCTGAACGAGTTCACCATCCGTGTCCCCCTCCTTTCGGAATGCCCGGAGGACATTCTCCCGCTGGCCCGTTTCCTGCTGGGACACCTTTCGGAAGAACACCACAAACGGGTGCAGGGGTTCGACCGGCTGGCAGAAGCGGCCCTAAGGCGGTATCCCTGGCCGGGTAACATCCGTGAGCTGAGGAATACCCTCCGTAGTGCCCTGCTGCTGGCAGACGGTGACCGGATCACCGCAACTGACCTGAACCTGGACCTGACGTTGAAACAGGCAGAGGTACCCTGTCTTACGGAGGAGGAAAAAGAGAGGCAGCTGCTGATCCAGACGCTCGAACAGAACGGGAACAACCGGGCGAGGGCCGCCAGAATGCTGGATATCAGCCGGACCACCCTGTATGAGAAGTTAAGAAAATACGGGATCATCTGATGGAAAAGATACTGGGGCTGGGGGAATGTTTTCATACCCTCCCCATTAATTCCTGCACCATTTATCTTGCGCTCCCGGCTGCTTGTGCTTATGTTTGCAGAAAATAATAAGCCGATAACCATTCATTAGAAACAAAACCATGGATATTGGACCCTTATGTGGCAGACTCGGCCTCAAGGCATGCGAGGCAGTACGGCAAAAACGGATGTGGCAGATGGGCCTTGCCGGAGTCATGCACAAGCCTCCCCTTACCGATAGCGTCACCCAAATCATCCGGACGGTACTGGTTGGCCCCGTGGTGAAGGATCTTTGCCGGCAGACCGGAAAGGATGTCCGTTACCGGTCTTACGGCCCCGAAGGCTCTTTCCTCCTGCTCTCTGCCGGGAAACCGTTCGCCCTCATCCGTCTTCCCAACCCCGGCAGTGGAAGGGTGTTTGTCAGGTTCCTGGGTGCAGGCGGCAGACCGTGTACTCCGGTGAAAGAGCTCCGAAATACGGATGTCCTTGTCTCCTTCCTGCTGGAGATGCCCGGATAACCCCTCCTGTCCCCTTGCTTCCAAAATCAAGAGGGGGCTTACAGAAAGTGTACACTTTCCTTACAGACAGTGTAAGGGAGGTGTACGCTTCCTGTTTACACACTTGATATACTTCTTTTTTTTTTTCTTGTATATCTGCCACTTGCATAGTCCGGACAGAAATATTCCCCTTCAGTGGCATGGCGTTCGTCCTTATGTTTCTGAATTTGAACCTAAAAAACAATCTTATGGAAACATCAATGACAGACCGTCTTCTTGGCTGCTTTGCACAAGCCGTCCGGGAAAAGAAAAAGTTTACAGAAACGGAATTATCATCCGCCTATACGGAATTCATGAACCGCCTGCAATCGATAACCGACGGCGGGCAGCCCGTCATCGTGAAGTTAAGGCAGCTGCGCCGTCTGGAACTGGAGCTGGAAACATACCGTCATAGGGCATATCCCGCCCTTGAGGGCCTGGCGGACATCTACCAGACAAAAGCCGCCGCCCTTGTCAGGATGGAGACGGACCTGCTCCATTTCGTGGCGGACCATCCCGGGATCCATGCCGCGCCGCCACCTGCCGATGAAAAGACAAGGAAGCATCCCTCCCTTCAGTGGAAAGGCTCCCTGGCAAACCTGATGGAACTGGTCGCCTCGCTGGACTATTCCGGTCTGGTGACGGACGGGGAAGGGAACCGCCAGTCTTTCGCCGCCCTGGTCGCGGCATTCGAAACCCTTTTCAATGTCACCCTGCCCAAGCCCTACGACCTCCGTGCCGACCTCGCCCGCAGGAAAAAGAACCTCTCCGTCCTGCTTCCCAAACTCCGGGAAACCTACGAGAAAAACATCGTGAACTGCGGGATCGACCGGCGTTGAACGGGGCGTGGAAACATCCCTGTCAGTAAAAGTCATCCCCTGTCAGGGATAGTCACCCCGTCCCGTTTGGCGCATAGCGGAATTCTCACTTATTTTGCTCCCGAAAAAATAACCGTAAAGAAACAGAAGAACCTATGGCAAGAATCAAGCAGACACAGAGACCGAATAATGCCTCCTCCCAGCCCTGAAGAGGCGGGCGTAAGCCAAAGGATGAATCCGAACTTCATTCCCATTATTACGGCTTCCGTTTGGATGAGGTACAGAACATTGAGTTTGAAAGGCTCTACGCGAATTCCGGCGCAAAGACCAGGTCGCAGTTCATCCTCTCGGCCATTTTCGGCAGGCCGCTGAAGGTGGTGAAGATCGACAAGGCCGCCACGGACTTCTACATCCGGCTGACGAACCTGCAGAGCGACTACCGCCGTGTAGGGGTGAACTACAACCAGGTGGCCAAGGCCGTCCACAGCGGGGAGCTGACCGAAAAGAAAGCCCTGGCCCTGCTTTACAAGCTGGAACAGCTGACCGTGGAGTACATCTCGCTGAACAAGGAAATCATCCGTCTTACCAAGGAGTTCGAGCGATGGTTGCAAAGATAACATCCGGCATGTCCGTCTACGGGGCGCTCTATTACAACCAGGAGAATGTAGATACTAATTGAAAAGTGCGCCAATATTCCAATTGAAAAGTGCTCCACCATAGGATAAGTATAATGACCTTTGTATCATCCAAATACAAAGGTAAAATGAAGACTATGGTAGAAAGACAATCAATAATACACATGTATAGAGTATGCGGTTATAGCAAACGGCGTATCTCTCGTGAACTTCATGTCAGCCGTCATACCGTTGACAATATTCTTTCAGAATACGAATCAGCCATCCGTACTGATAATCCGGAAGA
>ERZ791610.324-NODE-324-length-37375-cov-15.341211_pt1 | contig 37375 bp, 35 predicted proteins | sample MGYA00510061_ERZ791610 | MGnify/ENA primary metagenome ERZ791610 (study PRJEB30046, sample SAMN00791922) | human gut metagenome | study: EMG produced TPA metagenomics assembly of the A metagenome-wide association study of gut microbiota in type 2... | reverse complement strand
ATGGTGTAATTATAGCCAAAAACATCTCTGCTGCAGATCTTTCTGCTTATGTAAAGGAGATTGGTTGACAATGTAGGATAGACAAAAGAGGAAATGAATACAACAAAAAAGTTCCGCCTATACTTGCTGTTTGGTAAGAATAGGCGGAACTTCTATTTAAGAGAATCTTATCATCTACTTCGGCGCCTTTTGATACAGGAAGAAGGCGATACCTGCATAAAGGATATTGGGAATCCATACTGCAATCACAGGAGGTACATTACCGTTGATGGCAAATGTAGAAGTAATTGTCTGGAATAAGATATATGAGAAGCTCAGTCCCAGTCCGATACCCAGGTGGAGACCCATACCTCCTTTGGTCTTTCGTGACGAAAGAGAAACACCGATAATTGTCAGGATGAAAGAGGCGAACGACATGGCGATTCGTTTATGATATTCAATTTCAAACTCTTTGATATTGGCAAATCCTCTTCGTTTTTGTTTCTCAATATAGTCACTCAATTGAGGGCTGGTGAGCATTTCCTGTTGATTCTTCATGATGAGGAAGTCGGACGGTTCCATATTGATAATCGAGTCTATCCGGTCTCCTTTGGTGATTTTTTCTTTCAAGCCGTCCAACTCACGTATCATGTAGTCATGAATCGTCCATTTATGGACGGTGGTTGTATCATACGTTACACGACGTGCTGTCAAGTGAGAAACCAGCTTCTTGTCGACGAATTTATCCAACGAGAAACGGTTGCCTGTTTTCATGGCATTATTATAATTGTCAATGTATGCAATGACACCGCTATCCACTTCCAGCTGTACGTTGCGTGCCGTATTCTGTTTCTTGGGTTTGATATACCGGTCTTCAAAGTTCAGGCGGGTGACGCTTCCTTTAGGGATTACGTACGAACTTAGCATAAAGGTCGTTAATGCGATAATGGCCGCAGAAATCATATAAGGACGCATCATTCTCTTGAAACTCATTCCGGTGGAGAACATGGCGATAATCTCTGAGTTCTCCGCTAGTTTTGAAGTAAAGAAAATGACGGCAATGAACACGAACAACGGACTGAACAGATTGGAGAAGTAGGGGATAAAGTTCATGTAGTATTCGAAAATGATTTTACTCCATGGCGCTTCATGTTCCATCAGTTTATCCATCTTCTCGTTAAAGTCGAATACTACTGCAATAGAAATGATCAATGCAATAGCAAATACGTATGTTCCCAAGAATTTCTTGATGATATACCAGTCCAGCCGCTTTATGAATCGATTGCTTTTCATTCCTTATAATCTAGTTGATACTTTTCTGACCATCATCGGTTTCCAGGTTGAGAAATCTCCGGCGATAATATGTTTTCGTGCTTCGCCTGCCAGCCATAAATAAAATGCCAGATTATGTATGGAAGCAATTTGCATGGCCAACAGTTCTTGTGCATGGAAAAGATGGCGCAAATACGCTTTGCTGTACAGCGTGTCTACATAGGAAGCACCGTCCGCCTCAATGGGGGAGAAATCCGTTTCCCATTTTTTGTTTCGCATATTGATGATACCGTCTTTGGTAAACAGCATTCCATTTCGTCCGTTGCGTGTAGGCATTACGCAGTCGAACATATCTACGCCGCGTTCTATCCCTTCAAGGATGTTGACAGGAGTACCGACACCCATCAAATAACGGGGCTTGTCTTTAGGCAGAATCTCGTTGACAATTTCGATCATCTCATACATCTTATCGACGGGTTCGCCTACTGCCAATCCGCCGATAGCATTTCCGTCCGCTCCTTTGGAAGCCACAAACTCCGCAGATTGTTTGCGCAGATCGGGGTAAACACATCCTTGAACAATAGGGAATAGCGACTGATTGTAGCCATACTTAGGTTCGGTTTCACTAAAACGTTGTATGCAGCGGTCGAGCCATCTGTGGGTCAGCCCTAACGACTTTTTAGCATACGCATAGTCTGAATCTCCGGGAGGGCATTCATCGAAAGCCATCATGATGTCCGCTCCGATGGTACGTTCTATATCCATCACTTTTTCCGGAGTGAAGATATGCTTGCTGCCATCAATATGTGAACGGAACTCGGCTCCTTCTTCACGGAGTTTCCGGATTCCGGCTAGCGAAAATACTTGAAAACCACCACTGTCTGTCAGCATGGGGCGATCAAAGCCGTTGAAGCGATGCAAGCCACCGGCTTTCTCGATAACATCCAATCCCGGACGTAAATAGAGATGATAAGTATTCCCTAGAATGATCTGTGCCTGGATGTCTTCTTTCAGTTCTGTCAGATGCACCCCTTTGACAGTGCCCAATGTTCCCACCGGCATGAAGATAGGGGTTTGTATCTGCCCGTGGTCAGTGGTTATCAGACCGGCACGGGCATTACTTTTAGTGTCTGTATATTGTAACTCAAATGTCATTCCTGGCTGGGTTTCTTTACAGATAAATCAATGGCATCCGCTACTTTTTCATTGGTTAATGCAATGGCGAATACTTCTTTTATATCATTCACATAGTGGAAAGTCAATCCCTTCAAATACAGATCCTGAATTTCATCTATGTTCTTTTTATTCTCGGCGCTCATAATGATTTCTTTTATTCCGGCACGTTTGGCAGCAAGAATCTTTTCCTTGATTCCGCCAACCGGAAGAACCTTGCCGCGAAGGGTGATTTCTCCTGTCATAGCCAGGTTGGCTTTTACCTTTCGTTGTGTCAGAGCGGAAGCTAAAGAAGTGGCCATAGTGATACCTGCCGACGGACCGTCTTTCGGAATCGCCCCTTCCGGAACATGAATATGGATGTTCCAGTTTTCAAAGATGTCTTCGTCCAAGTCAAGGATAGAAGCGTGTGCCTTGATGTATTCAAGTGCCAGCATGGCAGATTCTTTCATCACATCTCCCAGATTACCGGTCAATGTAAGACGTCCGCCTTTACCACGACTCAGGCTCGTCTCAACAAATAGGATTTCACCTCCTACGGCTGTCCATGCCAGTCCGGTAACTACACCGGCATACTCATTGCCTTGATACTTGTCTCGTGTATATTCCGGTGCTCCCAAGAAATCGTATAGGTCGGCCGGTTTAATTTCCGTTTTAGCAAAATATCCGTCGGTTGCATACTGACGGGCTGATTTACGGAGAATCTTACCTATTTTCTTCTCTAATTCACGAACACCGCTTTCACGAGTGTACGATTCGATAATGGCTTCCAGCGTATCTTTGGGAAGTTTTATATCTGTCTTTTTAAGCCCGGTGGCTTCCAGTTCTTTCGGGACTAGATGTTTGCGGGCAATTTCAATTTTCTCTTCTGTGATATATCCGCTGACTTCAATCAGCTCCATACGGTCGAGCAATGGACCGGGAATTGTATTCAGGTTATTAGCTGTTGCGATGAACAATACCTTTGAGAGATCATAGTCCACATCCAGGAAGTTGTCATGGAACGAAGTGTTTTGTTCCGGGTCGAGAACTTCCAATAATGCAGATGAAGGATCTCCCTGGCGGTCTGCGCTGACTTTATCTATTTCGTCCAAGATAAACACCGGATTAGAAGCTCCTGCTTTAATAAGGCTCTTGATAATCCGTCCCGGCATAGCGCCGATATATGTCTTGCGATGTCCACGTATTTCCGCTTCGTCATGCACACCTCCTAAAGACATACGCACGTATTTTCGTTTAAGGGCGGATGCGATGGACTTTCCGAGTGATGTCTTACCAACTCCCGGAGGGCCATATAAGCAGATAATCGGTGACTTCATGTCGTCTTTTAGCTTCAGCACAGCCAGATGTTCCAGAATACGTTCTTTTACCTTCTCCAATCCGTAATGGTCTTTATTCAACGTCTTCTCTGCATTCTTAAGATTCAGATTGTCGGTTGTATAAATGCCCCATGGGAGGTTAAGCATTGTCTGCAGATAGTTAAGTTGTACACTGTAGTCCGGTGACTGCGGATGGGTGCGTTCCAATTTAGCCAGCTCTTTCAGGAAAGTCTCTTTAACTTCCATGCTCCAATGCATTTTCTCCGCTTTATTGCGCATTTCTTCAATTTCCTGCTCTTGACCGCCGCCACCTAATTCATCTTGAATGGTTTTGATCTGCTGTTGCAAGAAATATTCACGCTGCTGCTGGTCAATATCTTCGCGAGCCCGCATTTGGATGGAGGCTTTTATTTCGGCTAACTGCACTTCACGATTCAGAAGCTCCAATAAGTGATAAGTACGTTCGCGCAAAGACTTGATACTTAATAAATCTATCTTTTCGTCTTTTTTAAACGGGAGATTCGAACAGATAAAGTTGATCAGGAACATCGGACTATTGATGTTTTTAATGGCAAACGCAGAATCCTGATGCATTGCATCTGATGACTTGATGTAACGCATTGTCAGGTCTTTGCAGGTTTCAACCAAAGCCTGGAATTCCTTATCGTCCTTACCCGGAATTTCTTCTTCCAAAATCTCAACCTCGCCTTTGAGATATGGATGTGTATCGGTAATACTCTTCAAACTTAGACGCTTCATACCTTGAAGTATGACGGTTGTCGTTTGGTCCGGCATTTCCAATACCCGGACAATTCGTCCTACAGTACCTATGTTGTGCAAATCTTCCAGTTTGGGGTCTTCCGTATGAGCAGCTCTTTGACACACTACTGCTATGTCTTTATGCTTTTTCTCAGCATCACGTATGAGCTTTAATGAAGACTTTCGGCCAGCCGTGATAGGCAGGAATACTCCGGGAAATAATACCATATTACGGAGGGGGAGAACCGGAAGAATTTCACCAGATTTTATGTTTACATCAAATGCATGTTCATCGTTACCATCATAGTCGGTAATTAACGAGAAACCGTTGTCACTGACATCTTCCAATAAGTATCTTTCTTTCATCTTTTCGTTTTAATTTAGTTTATGCCATACAAATATGCATAAATCGTTTGCAAAGTTAATCGATTCTCTTTAATAATAAAGCACAGGTTTGAATAAAAACACAAAAACAATGCCAAAATGTAGGGTAATAAAGGGTAACTTCCATAATAATTATTTATTTTTGGCGGTACATAATAAATCAGTGGAATAAAACGGGTTTTAAGATCAGTGAATAAAATGTCGAATCCTTATTTTCAATTTAAGCAATTTACAGTGTGGCATGACAAATGTGCTATGAAAGTTGGCACGGATGGAGTACTTTTAGGTGCCTGGACTTCGGTTCAAGGAGCGCGTCGGGTATTGGATGTAGGTACGGGAACAGGATTGGTTGCTCTGATGTTGGCTCAACGCAGTCCGGCAGATGTGAAAATTGTAGCATTGGAAGTAGATACGGCAGCTGTGGAGCAGGCTAAAGAAAATGTAGCTCGTTCTTTTTGGAAAGAACAGATAGAAGTGGTTCAGGCAGATTTTAATCAGTATCATTCTTCCGGTAAATTTGATGTGATTGTCTCAAATCCTCCTTATTTTGTAGGCTCACTTAAATGTCCGGATGTACAAAGGAATGCTGCGCGTCATGACACTTCTCTGACTTATGAGGAACTATTGAAAGGAGTTGCCGGATTATTGGCTGAGGATGGGACTTTTACGGTTGTGATTCCGGCAGATGTGGCAGATAGGGTGAAGGGTATAGCTTCTATGTGGAATCTGTATGCAGTCCGCCAACTGAATGTGATAACTAAGCCCGGAGGTGTTCCCAAAAGAGTGTTGATCGCTTTTTCTTTTGAAAATCGGGAGTGTGTGGTCGAAGAACTGTTGACAGAAATAGCACGTCACAAATATAGCGAGGAATATATAATGCTGACTCGGGAGTATTATTTGAAGATGTAAAATAAATGAGGCTAATATTTATTGTATTAGCCTCATCTTATAATCTTCGATTTGTCTCTTTCGTCGGGGTAGCGGGATTCGAACCCACGACCCCCTGCTCCCAAAGCAGGTGCGCTAACCGGACTGCGCTACACCCCGAAAAAATTTGAACTTAATAACCCTCTTTTTTGTAGTCGGGGTAGCGGGATTCGAACCCACGACCCCCTGCTCCCAAAGCAGGTGCGCTAACCGGACTGCGCTACACCCCGCTACTTTTTGAAGGGTTGTTCTTTTCAAAAGCGGTGCAAAGATAGGGAGTATTTTTTAATTAACAATAGGCAAACGAATGTTTTTTATTGATTAATTCTCAATTCATTGAATATCATACTCTTGTGCCTGTACTTTTTTTCTTGTTAGAAATCAGAGATATTATAGAGTGATATAATTTGGTGTAACAATGAACTATCTTTTATCATTTTCTGTTCTTAAGATAAGAAACTAAAAATAAGGAGATATATGAAGACTAAAAATCAAAAGAAGGTAGATGAGAAAGATATGCCTTTGTTGGAACAGAAGGGATATGAGAGAATGCTGAATGAGATTGTTCCTGTACAGCAGACAGAAACTTATAGGAATCCGACTCAAAGGGTAGTAAAAGAGGCTGTCAGGGAATTAAATCCTGATACGAACAGCTTGGGAAGCAGAGGATGAGTTCATCCTCTGCTTTTTATTTATGATTTCGAATGCTGATTATAAGAGGTTTAAAGCCTTGAATGCTTTTACTAATTTCTCTACAGCACGGTCAATCTGTTCTTTTGTATGGGTAGCCATCAATGCCACACGTACCAATGTGTCTTGTGGAGCACATGCGGGCGGAATAACCGGATTGATAAATACACCTTCGTCGAAAGCCAGTTTGGTTACCATGAATGTCTTTTCCGTATCGCGTACGTAAAGAGGGATGATAGGTGACTCTGTTGCGCCAATCTCAAAACCGGCTTCACGGAAACGTTTCAATGCATAATTGGTAGCTTCCCACAAGGCTTCGAGTCTTTCCGGTTCATTCTGGATGATGTGGAGAGCCTCCAAAGCGGACGCGGTAGCGGCCGGAGTGTTGGATGCACTGAATATATATGTACGTGCGTTATGGCGTAACCAATTAATAATAGAGGAGTCAGCAGCGATGAATCCACCGATAGAAGCCAATGATTTACTGAAAGTACCCATGATTAGGTCAACTTCGTGAGTCAGACCGAAATGGTCACAAACACCACGTCCCTGTTTTCCGAATACTCCCAAGCCATGTGCTTCGTCTACCATGATGGTCGCATTGTATTTATGTTTCAAACGTACGATTTCGGGCAGGTTTGCCAAGTCGCCTTCCATAGAGAACACACCGTCCACTATAATCAGCTTCACTGAATCCGGATTACACTTTTGAAGTTGTTTTTCCAGATCCGCCATATCGTTATGTTTGTATTTCAATTGCTGTGAGAAGGAGAGGCGGCGGCCATCTACGATAGAGGCGTGGTCGCGGTCGTCACAGATGATATAATCGTTACGGTCGGTCAAAGCCGGAATAACACCTGAGTTTACTGTAAAACCGGTAGAAAAACAGAGAGCTTCGTCCTTTCCAACAAAAGCGGCCAACTCTTTCTCCAATTGAACATGCAGGTCAAGTGTACCATTCAGAAAGCGTGACCCTGCGCAACCGGAACCATATTTGTGCATGGCTTTGATACCGGCTTCAATCACTCTTTCATCTCCCGTAAGGCCAGTGTATGCATTGGAACCGAACATCAACACTTCGTGTCCGCCCATTTCTACCTCTGTACCCTGTTTCCCTTCAATCTCACGGAAATATGGGTAAACGCCCTTTGCCATAAATTGTTGTGGCAAGTCGTACTTAGCTAACTTCTCTTGTAATAATCCCATTGAATTATAATTTATTATGCTCATACTCAGATCGTTCACTGACGATCAAATATACTTTTATCTTAACAAGTGTTTAAAACAGGGGGCAAAGATAACAATTTTTGCTTTCATATGTTCTTTTTAAGAGAAAAAAGTTGCTCCTATGCGATTCGAAACCTCTAATAGATTAAAATTTGAGATATTTATATTACTTTTGTCGTCTACAATCGACAAGAATAGCATGAACGATAATATGAAAAAAATAAAATTCGTCGTCAATCCTATTTCGGGAACACAAAGTAAAGAATTGATTCTTAGTTTGTTGGATGAAAAAATAGACAAGACGAAATACTCTTGGGAAGTAGTGTATACGGAGAGAGCCGGTCATGCGGTAGAGATAGCTGCCCAAGCTGCGGAAGAAAAAACGGATATGGTGGTAGCTATCGGAGGAGACGGGACAATCAATGAAATAGCTCGTTCATTAGTGCATACTGATACTGCTTTGGGAATTATTCCTTGTGGGTCAGGAAACGGACTTGCACGTCACTTGCATATACCTATGGAACCAAAGAAGGCATTGGAAGTGCTCAATGAAGGCTGCACGGATATTATAGATTATGGTAAGATCAACGGAACGGATTTTTTCTGTACCTGTGGTGTCGGATTCGATGCGTTTGTCAGTCTGAAGTTTGCGCATGCCGGTAAGCGTGGGTTGCTGACTTATTTGGAAAAGACGCTGCAAGAAAGCCTTAAATACCAGCCGGAGACATACGAGCTGGAAACTGAAAATGGAGTATCCAAATATAAAGCCTTTCTTATTGCCTGTGGAAACGCGTCGCAATATGGAAACAATGCCTACATTGCTCCGCAAGCCACGCTGACGGATGGTTTGCTGGATGTGACCATTCTCGAACCGTTTACCGTATTGGACGTGCCTTCGCTTGCCTTTCAACTGTTTAATAAGACGATTGACCAGAATAGCCGCATCAAGACTTTCCGATGTAGGCGGCTGTGTATTCGTCGGGCTGCTCCCGGAGTGGTGCATTTTGACGGAGATCCTATGGAGACGGACGCTGATGTGGATATCAGGTTGATTCAAAGAGGATTGCGCGTAGTAGTGCCACGCGCATCGGAGAAGGATGCCGCCAATGTACTTCAGAGAGCACAAGAATATATGAATGGAATTAAATTGATGAATGAAGCTATTGTTGACAATATAACAGACAAAAACAAGAAAATCTTGAAAAAGCTGACGAAGAAAGTCTGATAAAATAATGGATAACTAATTACGAATTACAAATTATTGCGTACTTTTGCGGAGTTTTGGTTCAGCCAAAATAAAAACGCGAGTGGATAATCGTTTAATTAAAAAAATATATGTTCAGAACACACACATGTGGAGAACTGAGAATCTCTGATGCAAATAAGCAAGTGACGCTGTCCGGATGGGTACAGCGTAGTCGCAAAATGGGAGGAATGACCTTCATCGACCTCCGTGACCGTTATGGAATTACTCAATTAGTATTTAACGAAGAAATCAATGCAGAACTCTGTGAGCGTGCCAATAAGTTGGGACGTGAGTTCGTTATTCAAATCACCGGAACGGTGAATGAACGTTTCAGCAAGAATGCAAATATTCCTACGGGAGACATTGAAATCATTGTTTCCGAACTGAATGTGCTGAACACGGCCATGACTCCTCCGTTCACTATTGAAGACAATACGGATGGCGGTGATGATATCCGTATGAAATACCGCTATTTGGATTTGCGTCGTAATGCCGTTCGTTCCAATCTGGAATTACGTCATAAAATGACTATCGAAGTCCGCAAATATCTTGATAGCCTTGGTTTTATCGAAGTGGAAACACCGGTTCTGATAGGTTCTACTCCGGAAGGAGCGCGTGACTTTGTTGTTCCTTCACGTATGAATCCGGGACAATTCTATGCACTTCCGCAATCTCCGCAGACATTGAAGCAGTTGTTGATGGTATCCGGGTTCGACCGTTATTTCCAGATTGCGAAATGTTTCCGTGATGAAGACCTGCGCGCCGACCGTCAACCGGAGTTCACGCAGATTGACTGTGAAATGAGCTTTGTTGAGCAAGAAGATATTATTACTACTTTCGAAGGGATGGCTAAACATCTGTTTAAGACTCTTCGCGGTGTGGAACTGACCGAACCGTTCCCTAGAATGGCTTGGGCTGATGCCATGAAATATTATGGTAGCGATAAACCGGATTTGCGTTTCGGCATGAAGTTCGTCGAATTGATGGACATCATGAAAGGACATGGATTCTCCGTATTTGATAATGCTGCATATATCGGTGGTATCTGTGCGGAAGGTGCTGCGACTTATACCCGTAAACAGCTGGATGCGTTGACTGAGTTTGTAAAGAAACCTCAGATCGGCGCAAAAGGTATGGTCTATGCCCGTATAGAAGCGGACGGTACGGTGAAATCAAGCGTAGACAAGTTCTATACGCAAGAGGTACTTCAGAAAATGAAGGAAGCGTTCGGAGCTAAGCCGGGTGACTTGATTTTAATTCTTTCCGGTGACGATGCCATGAAAACCCGTAAGCAACTTTGTGAACTTCGTTTGGAAATGGGTTCTCAATTGGGCTTGCGTGACAAGAATAAATTCGTTTGTCTTTGGGTGATTGACTTCCCGATGTTTGAATGGAGCGAGGAAGAAGGTCGTCTGATGGCAATGCATCATCCTTTTACACATCCGAAAGATGAAGATATTCCATTGTTGGATACTGATCCGGCCGCAGTGCGTGCTGATGCATACGATATGGTAGTCAATGGTGTCGAAGTAGGTGGAGGTTCTATCCGTATTCACGATGCGAAACTGCAAGCCAAGATGTTCGAGATTCTGGGCTTTACTCCGGAAAAGGCGGAAGCGCAGTTCGGCTTCCTGATGAATGCCTTTAAGTATGGTGCACCGCCTCACGGTGGTCTTGCATACGGGCTTGATCGTTGGGTGTCTTTATTTGCCGGTCTGGACTCTATCCGTGACTGTATCGCGTTCCCGAAGAACAATTCCGGACGTGATGTGATGCTGGATGCGCCATCTGCAATTGACCAGACTCAACTTGACGAACTGAATTTGATTGTTGATATCAAAGAGTGAAGCAAAGGGTGGGAGTGAAAGAATCGGTACGTATATTTCGTTTTATGGTAATCGGTACGATGAATGCCTTGATAATGGCATTGGTTGTATGGTTGATGATGAAGGAAATATCATTCAACGGTGACTATATAGTGGCTAATATAACAGCGTATCTGATTGCTCAAATCCATAACTTCGTTTGGTGTAAATACTGGATATTCCCTATAGAAAACAAAAAGAACAGTATCTGGAAACAGATACTGCTCTTTTGTTCTGCTTTTGGTCTGGCCTACACGGCACAATTCCTGTTTCTTATTTTATTGGTTGAAGGATTAGACGTGAATGAATACCTCGCACAATTCTTGGGATTGTTTATTTACGGAGGTGTCAACTTCATGGCTAATAAGAAACTGACTTTTCAATAGAATCGCTTAGTCAGTCCCTCGTATTCGTCGATGCGACGATCGCGCAGGAATGGCCACCAGCGACGTACATTCTCAGAACGTTCCATATCAATTTCCACTACCATATTCTCCGGACGGTCATTTCCGGCCTGTGCGAGAAATTCCCCTTGCGGACCCGCAACGAAACTGTTTCCCCAAAATAAGATACCATTTGTCTGTCCGGAAGGATCGGGCTCATGACCTACACGATTGACGGAAATAACAGGAAGACCGTTTGCAACGGCATGAGCACGTTGTGAGATAATCCAGGCATTGAGTTGACGCGCTTTCTCGTCATCCGTGTCGCTACTTTCCCAGCCGATAGCGGTAGGATAGATTAGAAGTTCGGCGCCTTTCAGTGTCATCAGGCGGGCAGCTTCCGGATACCATTGATCCCAACATACCAAGACCCCCAGTTTTCCTAAAGAAGTCTGGATCGGTTCGAAACCTATATCTCCGGGAGTAAAATAAAACTTTTCGTAATATGCAGGATCGTCGGGAATGTGCATTTTCCGATATTTACCGGCGATGCTTCCGTCACGGTCGAAGACAACGGCTGTATTGTGATAAAGTCCCGGCGCGCGTTTCTCGAAGAGGGAAGTTACAAGAACTACCTTATTGGCTGCCGCCAATTCCGAGTAAAATCCGGTGGAAGGTCCGGGAATCGTTTCTGCGAGGTCGAATAAGTTTGTATTTTCTGTCTGGCAGAAGTAAAGCGAATTATGCAATTCCTGAAGAACGATTAACTGTGCGCCGTGCGCAGCACACGCTTCTATGCTTTTGGCGAGATTCATTAGATTGACACGAATGTCCGAAGTATTAGACTGTTGGATAAGTCCGACTTTTATTTTTCTCATGATGAATAATTATTTATTTTATAACTCCTGTTGGATATTGCATGGTGACGCAATGCAAAGAACCATGCTGCTTGATTAGGGCTCGACAATCTATTCCGACTATTTGCCGTCCCGGAAATGCTTGTTGCAACACTTCACCTGCTTTCTTGTCATTTTGCGGCTGATTGTAAGTCGGGTAGAGGATGGCGTCATTTAAAATCAGAAAATTGGCGTATGTGGCGGGAAGACGCTCTCCATCTTCTTCTATCTTGTCCGCCATAGGTAAAGCTAACAGACGATAGGGAGCTCCGGCCAATGTGCGGAATGTTTTTAATTGTTCTTCCATAGCGTGTAGCGCTCCATAATGCTCGTCCTCTTTGTCTTCACATTTCACGTAGGCGATGGTGTCGGTAGAGCAGAAACGGGCTAAAGTATCAATATGACTGTCGGTATCATCGCCTGCAAGGTAGCCGTGATCCAACCAAAGGACTTGCTGGAGATGGAAAACCGATTTTAAATAATCTTCTATCTCCACTTGGTTAAGACGCTCATTACGGTTGGAAGAGAGCAGACATTCGGAAGTGGTGAGCAGTGTGCCCATTCCATCGCTCTCGATAGAGCCACCCTCGAGTATGAAATCAAGCCGATTGACGTATTGGCCGTTTAAAGCTCCGGCTTCTACGGCTTGCCTGGTGATTTGATTGTCCAGTTCGGAAGCATATTTTAGTCCCCAGCCGTTAAATGCGAAGTCTAGCAATGAGGGAGTACCTGTGTCAATCATGGTTATAGCTCCGTGGTCACGTGCCCAAGTGTCGTTGGTGGCACATTGCAGAAAGCGTACATTGTTCATATTGACGGTAGCAGCTATTTGTTGCTTCACCTTTTCAAGTTCGGGGGTGACGATTAGTAACAGTTCCCGTTTTGCTATTTCTTGGGCGATATTTATGAAACATTGCTGTACTTCTTCCAGCATATATGCCCAATCCGTACCGGCGTGCGGCCACGTCAATTGTATGCCGCTTTGCGTATGCCATTCGGCAGGCAGATAAGGTGCTCTCATTTCTACCTGTACGGTCATATTTTTACCGAAGTTTAATTGCAAATCTTTCTCCGAGCCGCTAGGGCTGGGCAATCCAACCATGATTCCCATCAGACTTTTCTATTTAGTTATTTATATCTATTTCTTTTTTGCGAGTATGATATCAATCTTTGTTCTCCTGTTTTGGCTTCCGGTCGAAGAACGGATTTTTTGATGATGCGCTTACCGGAATCGCCATTACCGTTTTGCAGTCTTTCAGCCAGTTCAGACGTTGTGCTGCAAGTCCGGCAGAGAACATTACCCGTGTATCTACACGCAGATCGGCTGCTGTTGCACAGGCAGAGCCTATCGCAATACCTACGTCAATACTATTCAGGGCACATGGAACGCCTTCTGTACGTCCGGCGCAAGTTGAGAATCCGCAATGACCGCAATTCAGTCCCTGTGCTTGCTCGCGCGTTCCTATTAATATAACGCATTCGGCATTTAGTATGTTGTCTGCATCCCGTAGAAAGAATTTCATTCCATGTTCTTCCACCATCTTTATCATAGTGTCCGATAATTGCTTGATTTCTTCATCGGTAATTAGCGCCACTTCAATAATATCTATCCCTTTTCCTTTGGGGGCAGTGCGTGCAGCGGTCATTATCTGGCGTGCTGCTTGCAGTATGTGCTCATGACGAGCGTCTCTTTCGTTTAGTATCATAACTTTTCTAGAATTAATTAGTCAGGCAAAGATAATATTTTATTCGAAGAGATGAATAAGTGCTTTGTTTAAATAATAGAGGTTATTGAAAAAGCCACTGATATAAAAGGAAATAGTGTCGCATTTATAACTTGAACTTAGGCTTAGGCTACTAGAGATTTATTTTTATTTCATCTCTCATATCTCTCATAAATTGGATGTAATGTTCATATTATCAGTAATATGCTGCAATGAGAGATGTTTTGTTTTCATGCATCTCTCATGGTTTTTCCATGTATCTCTCATACATTTCTCATATATCTCTCATTACAATCTAACGGTTGTTTATAGGTGAAGCTACTTATATTGTTGGGTTATCTAGCCGCCATTGACGGATTATTTAGCCATCATTGATGGATTATTTAGCTTGCATTTCAATCGTTCCACTATAGTGAATGGTTTCGTGCACTAGAGTGAACAGTACTGTCTACTCTAGTAAACAGATCTGTTCACTAGAGTAGAACGGTTTGAATGTTTATTTGATAATGTGACAAACTAGTTGATATACAATATATTGTATGTTGATTGATACATGAACTACCGTTAGCTTTTGTATGAAATGTAAGGTATGCGCGCTTCAACTCTTATTGCTTTCCGGAATGGCTAAGAAATATTATAATATATGGTATAGATGAATTGATATTTTTATTGTATATTTGTGTCGTTTTCCACGCCGATATCTTTGTATAAAGGTAGATGGGTGGGGGATTGTTATATTAAAGAAAGACGTTTACTTGACGTTTTGTCTTTGGCTGTTTGGAACTTCGAACACTTTAAACAGTAGTCAAAACAAAGCAACAGTAGATGTCTGCGGGATATGTTTATATCTATAAGAATACTTTTTATAGAAAAAGTGTTCTTAGTTTATACATATCGGCGTGGGCTTCTGCGTTGCTCGTTCAGACTACTGCGGGCAGTTCGAAGGCCTCAAACAGCGGGACGAGTAACAGGTACAGATTCCCGCGCTTTTCTTTTTATAATAAATACTTTTCTAAGAATATGAATCGTCCGATTCGGGAATCTGAGGGCAAAAACTTATAATTATGAAATTGAGTTTTTTATTACTGATTAGTTTTTGTTTCTATTTAAACGGTAACGCACAAACGTCTTTGACAGAACCTGATTTTATAGGTGAAGTCGTGGCTTTATCGAAAGACGGAGAGGGAATTGTATTGGAAAAAGTAAATGCTCAAGTCAAAGTGAAAGACCAGCTAATGGGGCTTGAGAAGAAGATTTATGTTCAAGGGAAAAAATCGTCAATAAGATTATCTAAAGGAAAAATACAATTAATAGTTCGGGCTGTAGATAATAATACTGACCCCATGTCTATTGTTCGGGTATTTAAATTTTCAGTTGGAAAGACAAGGAAAGCTACTGTAGCAAAACAAAATGAAATAACGGGTAACGTATCCGAAAATCATTTTAAATATGTCTCCTTTTCTGGTAAAAAATATGGAACTAGTTCATACTTGCTCACAATAAATAACATAGGTGAAGGTGAATATGGTATAACCATAAATAATCCGAATAAAGTTGACGAAAAAATGCTAATTGTTTCATGTTTCGGAGTGGATTAAATAAGGATGCGGTTTGAATAGGTTTGAATAAGAATATCATTCTAATATTTTATATTATGCAAATTGATAATATTTGGAATAATATCCTGGATTGGTTTAATGATCGTTCAGAACGTAGTAGATTGATTCGCAGTTTCAACGCTGCTGCTCGTGAATCTTTTATACAAGGAGTAGCTCCGACAATGCTTAAGGTAAGTCTTTCAAAAGGAAACAGAGAATATAAACATCAATTTTCCGCATGGATGAATTCAGGCTTTCGTATCCAAGCTCTTTCTGGTCGTCCTTTATCTAAAGATGAAATGATGTTTATTGGACAAACAATATTGAACGATACAATATTGGTTAGACGATTGGTTGCTCTTGGCTGGGATACGTTAGAAGTGCATGATGATAGTGGCATATATGGATGCCGTTGGAAATTGATAGACTATGCAAGTATAGGAGGGTTATTGACATGAGAGCAGATAGCTTGGAAATAGAAAATTTACATCCAATAGTAGAAACAACGAAAGAGTTGGACAAAATGTGGTTGTATTGCATCATTGGGATTATAATATTTTTTATTTGTTTAATTGGGATGCTTTGGACATATTTTCATTCAGAGCGTTTGGACTTGAAACGTCACTTGCAACAGAAAGGAAAAGAGCCTGATTTCAAAAATATAATGGACAGTGCATTTAGAGCTAAAAAACTTTATGATGAACTTAAAGGAAAATGCCATCCGGATAATTTTTCTACAAATTTGATTTTGTTTGATAAAGCGACCGAGATATTCGCTCTGATAGTTGAGAATAAATATAACTATCGTGAACTCATTCTTCTAAAAGAGCGTGCAGAAAAAGAATTGAATATTAATATCTAAAAGAAATATGATATGGAAGGAATATTTTTATTAGTAGTTGCTGTAGCATTGGCTTATGGAGTTGGATGTATGGGGCGCAATCGTAAGATTGGCTTTGGATGGGCTTTTTTCTTTGCTTTAATCAATGTGATATTAGGACTGATTATTGTTTTGTGTTCAAAGAAAAAGGATGTGAGTTTTGTTAATATAGATAAGGAGAATAAATAATGAGAATACTGGGCTGGATATTATTGATTTTAGGAATACTTTCTTTTGTAGGGGCTGCTTCGCAAGGAAATAGTATCATAGGACCTGTGTTTTTCGGGGGACTTGGTGCATATTTGCTTTCACGGGCAAATAAGAAAAAACAAGAAGAGCATGATAAAGATAAATGGATAAACGGACATAACGTATGAAAATGACAAAAGAAGAAGTAAAAACAGACAAGAATAAAAGTCATTCTTAGTTTTAAGTTCTCGGGTACAAAAGTTTTTTTGTACCCGACTTTGTTTTATTGAGTAGAAAAAGCTTATCTTTGTATCTATCAACTCTAAAAATATGAGTATAAATGAGTAATAAGATATATCCGATTGGCATACAGAACTTTGAAAAGATACGAAAAGGAGGCTATTGCTATATAGATAAAACGGCTTTGATCTACCAAATGGCAAAAACGGGTAGCTATTATTTCTTGAGCCGCCCTCGTCGTTTTGGGAAAAGTTTGCTGCTTTCTACACTTGAAGCTTATTTTCAAGGAAAGAAAGAATTATTCGAGGGGTTGGCTATAAAAAAATTGGAAAAGGAATGGCTTACATATCCTATTCTTCATATTGACCTTAACACAGAAAAATATGATACACCGGCAAGTTTGGAAAATAAACTGAATCGTGTATTAGTGGAGTGGGAGAAAATGTATGGAGCCGAACCTGCCGAGACCTCTCTTGCCATGCGTTTTGAGGGGATAATCGGACGTGCCTGTGAGAAGGAGGGGCAAAGTGTTGTTATTCTCGTGGATGAATATGATAAACCCATGTTGCAAGCTATCGGCAATGATGTACTTCAAGAGAGTTTTCGTAATACATTAAAAGCTTTTTATGGAGCTTTGAAAAGCAAGGACGGCTGTATCAGATTTGCTATGCTTACCGGAGTAACTAAGTTTGGTAAAGTAAGTGTATTTAGTGATTTGAATAATTTGGAGGATATCTCTATGCGTCAGCAATATGTAGAGATATGTGGAATCAGTGAACGTGAACTCTATGAAAATTTTGAAACTGAACTGCATGAATTTGCTGACGAGCAAGGGTTGACGTATGATGGAATATGCACTGAAATGCGTGAAAGATACGACGGCTATCATTTTACTCATAACTCAGTGGGTATCTATAATCCATTTAGCGTATTGAATACTCTCAAATATAATGTGTTTGGTAACTATTGGTTTGAAACGGGTACACCTACCTATTTGGTTGAATTATTGAAAAAACATCATTATGATCTTCACCGAATGGCACATGAAGAAACTAGTGCCGATGTTCTGAATAGTATTGATTCCACTTCCGATAATCCTATTCCTGTAATCTATCAGAGTGGTTATTTGACGATTAAAGGTTACGACAACCGTTTTGATAGTTATCGTTTAGGTTTCCCGAATCGTGAGGTGGAAGAAGGGTTTGTAAAATATCTTATGCCTTTTTACGCTAATACCAGTGCTGTAGAAGCTTCTTTTGAAATTCAGAAGTTTGTCCGTGAGGTAGAATCCGGAGACTACAACTCTTTCTTCCATCGTCTTCAAAGCTTCTTTGCGGATACTCCCTATGAATTGATTCGTGATCTGGAATTACATTATCAAAATGTTCTTTTTATCGTATTTAAACTTGTCGGTTTTTATGTAAAAGCGGAATATCATACTAGTCAAGGACGTATTGATCTCCTTTTGCAAACAGATAAGTTTATTTATATTATGGAGTTTAAATTAGAAGGTACGGCTGAGGAGGCTTTACAGCAGATAAATGAGAAGCATTATGCTAGGCCCTTTGAAAATGACGGGCGAAGGATTTTTAAGGTAGGAGTGAATTTTAGTGCCAAGACTCGGAATATTGAAAGATGGATAGTGGAATAAGTATTATAATATGAATGTTTCTTATGTGCTTTTGATGAGAATTTTAGAAAGATGAGTCATGTTGCATATCAATAATGCCTGTATTGCTTTTGGGACAGAAGTGCTTTTCTCCGGTTTTAATCTGAATCTGGAACAGGGAGAAACCGCTTGCATCGTGGGGCAGTCCGGTTGCGGAAAAACTTCATTGTTGAATGCGGTGATGGGATTTGTGCCGTTAAGAGAAGGGACCATTCAAGTGGGAGGGACATTGCTGGATATATCGACCATAGATGTCGTCCGGCGACAGATTGCATGGATTCCCCAAGAATTGGCACTGCCGTTTGAGTGGGTGAAAGATATGGTTACCCTTCCGTTTGAGCTGAAAGTGAATCGTTCCGTACCCTTTTCGGAGGAGAGATTATACGCTTGTTTTGACGAATTGGGTTTGGAACACGAATTATATGCAAAGAGAGTGAATGAGGTATCCGGCGGACAGCGCCAGCGTATAACATTGGCTGTGGCTGCAATGCTTGATAAACCGTTGATTATCATTGACGAACCGACGTCTACATTGGATGCGGGGGCGACTGATAAAGTATTGTCTTTTTTTCGGCGGCAGGCAGAAAGAGGGGCGGCAGTGTTGGCGGTATCTCACGACAAAGACTTTGCAGCGGGATGCCATTATGTAATAGAACTATAATTAAGAACCAGATAGAATACTAAACTATATAGTGGGAACGATTGACATATCATATTATAATCTTCTTGTAGGTTTGCTTCTGCTTGCCATTCCATTCTTTTATCTGTGGAAATTCAAGACAGGACTGCTAAAACCTGCTGTGATTGGCACATTACGGATGATTATCCAACTGTTTCTTATCGGTATGTATCTGAAATACCTCTTTTTATGGAATAATCCTTTTATTAATTTCCTTTGGGTGGTCGTTATGATATTTGTAGCCGGACAAACCGCATTGGTACGTACCCAGTTGAAACGAAGTATTCTGTTAATCCCCATTACGGTCGGCTTTTTCTGTAGTGTTGTGTTAATAGGGCTTTACTTTATCGGGGTTGTCCTTCAATTGGATAATATTTTCAGTGCCCAATATTTTATTCCGATATTCGGTATTCTGATGGGGAATATGTTGTCGAGCAATGTTATCGCTTTGAATACCTATTATAGCGGGCTGAAACGTGAACAACAATTGTATCGGTATTTATTGGGGAATGGGGCTACAAGGCAGGAAGCCCAAGCTCCATTTATCCGGCAGGCCATTATTAAATCTTTCAGTCCTTTGATTGCGAATATCGCGGTCATGGGGCTGGTTGCTTTTCCCGGTACGATGATCGGGCAGATTCTGGGGGGAAGCAGCCCGAATGTCGCTATCAAATATCAAATGATGATTATGGTGATTACTTTCGCCGCATCCATGTTGTCGTTGATGATTACTATCTCATTGGCTTCACGACGTTCGTTCGATGCATACGGAAAACTGTTGGAAGTGACTAAAGAATCCAAGAAATGACAGTCACACGAAAAAAACGATGAGGAAGTTATGCGCATAACTATTTAATTTATTATCTTTGCAACCAAATTTTCTATCAATAATGAAAATTAAGCAAATAGTAAGCGCCCTTGAACGATTCGCGCCTCTGCCATTGCAAGACGGATTTGATAATGCCGGCCTGCAAATCGGATTGACAGAAGCGGAAGCAACAGGGGCTTTGTTGTGTCTTGACGTTACCGAAGCAGTGCTGGATGAAGCTATCGCATTGGGGTACAACCTCGTTATATCACATCATCCGCTCATTTTCAAAGGCTATAAATCCATTACGGGCAAAGATTATGTGGAACGTTGCATACTGAAGGCAATAAAGAATGATATTGTGATCTATTCAGCGCATACTAATCTGGATAATGCATACGGGGGAGTTAACTATAAGATAGCTGAAAAAATAGGTTTGAAGAATCTGCAAGTGCTTGAACCGAAAGAGAACAGCCTGCAAGACGACTTGACGCAGGCAGGTGCGGGTATTGTGGGCGAATTGGATGAACCTGAAACAGAACTTGAATTCCTGAAACGTATAAAGAAAACTTTTGAGGTAGGCTGTGTACGTCATAATAGACTGACAGGCAGGGAGATACAGAAAGTAGCGTTGTGTGGTGGCGCAGGAGCTTTTTTGCTTCCACAGGCCATCCGGGCAGGTGCGGATGTCTTTATCACGGGTGAAATTAAATATCATGATTATTTTGGTCATGAGGGCGATATTCTGATGGCGGAAATCGGTCATTATGAAAGCGAACAATATACAAAAGAAATTTTTTATTCTATAATCCGGGATTTATTTCCAAATTTTGCACTCCAATCGAGTAAAATAAATACGAATCCCATAAAATATTTATAAGTAAAATGGCTAGAGAAGCAAAAAAAGATCCGAATGAGTTGACGGTAGAACAGAAACTGAAGACACTGTTCCAGCTGCAAACTATGTTGTCTAAGATTGACGAGATCAAAACATTGAGAGGTGAACTTCCGTTGGAAGTGCAAGACCTTGAAGATGAGATTGCCGGTTTGAGTACTCGTATCGACAAGATTAAAGCTGAAGTAGATGAATTGAAAGCTGCTATTGCCGGTAAGAAGGTAGAGATTGAAACGGCTAAGGCTTCGGTTGAAAAATATAAGTCACAGCAAGACAATGTTCGCAACAACCGTGAATATGACTTCCTGACAAAAGAAATTGAATTCCAGACGTTGGAGATCGAGCTTTGTGAGAAGAGAATCAAGGAGTATTCTGCAGACAAAGAAGAGAAAGAGGGTGAAGTTGTGAAAAACGAACAGGTCTTGGATGAAAGACAAAAAGACCTCGAACAGAAGAAGAGCGAGTTGGATGAGATTATCTCTGAAACCAAGCAGGAAGAAGAAAAGTTGAGAGACAAAGCCAAAGATCTGGAAACTAAAATTGAGCCGCGTCTATTGCAGTCATTCAAACGTATACGTAAAAATTCTCGTAACGGACTGGGTATCGTATATGTACAACGTGACGCGTGCGGTGGTTGCTTTAACAAGATTCCGCCTCAGAGACAATTGGATATCCGCTCTCGTAAGAAGGTGATCGTTTGCGAATATTGCGGACGTATCATGATTGACCCGGAATTGGCTGGTGTACAGATTGAACACAAGGCTGAAGAAGCTCCCGCGCCAACAACCAAAAGAGCGATCAGAAGAAAAAGTGCAGAATAATCTACCGCTTTTTGATTATATATTTCAAAGCTCCGCATCATGCGGGGCTTTTTTTATCCCCTTTCTTAACATACCCAAAATAAACAAACCAAACCTTTGGTTGTTATCATATCATTTCATAAAAACCTGAACTGATATGAATATACGAATGTGGGGCATATCGCTCTTTATGTTTTTTTCTACTGTATCTGCGGTTGGGCAAACTGCAAACCGTTATCTGAAGGCGCCTCTTCCTGATGAATGGGAGGAGAGTGGACAAGTATTTCAACAGACGCTTCCTGTGGATGATTATTGGTGGAAATCTTTCCGGGACACCAAGCTGGATTCTCTGATCGCTTTGGCGGTAGACCGCAATTTCTCTGTTGCGATGGCTATTAACCGCATATCTGCTGCTCGTGCCAATCTTTGGATGGAGCGCAGTAACTTTTTCCCTTCTATCGGATTGAATGCCGGATGGACTCGCGAGGAGACAAGCGGCAATATCAGTACCGCTCCTCAATCTACGGAACATTATTATGGCGCATCACTCAGTATGAGTTGGGAAGTGGATGTATTCGGCAGTATCCGTAAGCGTGTGAAAGCGCAGAAAGAGAATTTTGCTGCAAGTAAAGAGGAGTATACGGGGGTGATGATTTCTATGGCGGCCGAGGTGGCCTCAGCTTATATCAATCTACGGGAATTTCAGCAGCAGCTTGAGGTGGTGAAGAAGAATGTCGCTTCGCAGGAAAAAGTGCTGAAAATCACGGAAGTACGTTATAACACCGGACTTGTTGCTAAATTGGACGTGGCACAGGCTAAGTCGGTTTTGTATAGCACGAGAGCGTCCATTCCACAATTGGAAGCAGGTATCAACCAGTATATCACGACACTAGCCGTTTTGCTTGGAATGTATCCTCAGGAGATTCGTCCGGTGCTGGAAACGGTGGGGACTTTACCCGATTATATGGAACCGATCGGAGTGGGTATGCCTGTCGATTTATTATTGAGAAGACCCGATGTACGGAGTGCGGAACGGAATGTGAATGCGCAGGCAGCGTTACTCGGAGCTTCTAAGGCCGATTGGTTGCCGAAAGTTTTTCTGAAAGGTTCGTTTGGCTATGCTGCCCGCGATTTAAAGGATCTGGTGAAGAGTAAAAGCATGACTTATGAGATTGCTCCGGCATTGAGTTGGACAATCTTCAGTGGAGGACAATTGGTAAATGCCACCAGACTGGCAAAAGCTCAATTGGACGAAACGATCAATCAATTTAATCAAACGGTTCTGACTGCTGTGCAGGAAACGGATAATGCGATGAATGCTTATCGTAATTCCATCAAGCAGATTGTGGCGTTGAGGGAGGTGCGCAATCAAGGTGTGGAGACGTTGAAACTTTCTTTAGAACTTTATAAACAGGGGCTTTCACCGTTCCAGAATGTGCTCGACGCCCAACGTTCTCTGCTATCTTATGAGAATCAGCTGGTGCAAGCGGAAGGCAGTTCGTTATTACAACTGATAACCCTTTATAAAGCATTGGGCGGAGGCTGGAGAGAATAAAAAAGAATCTATAAATAAAAAATATAACCGAACGGATATGAAAAAACTAATGTATATCTTTCTTGCGCTACCCATATTGACAGGATGCAAGGAGAAGAAAAGCACAGGAGCAATGGGAGGAATGCCTACTCCTGAAATTAGCGTGGCTAAACCGGTAGTGAAGGACATTACTCTGACGAAAGATTACCCGGGATACCTGACAACGGAGCAAACGGTAAATCTTGTGGCCAGGGTAAACGGGACTTTGCAGTCTACCTCCTATACTCCGGGAGGAAGGGTAAAGAAAGGACAGTTACTTTTTGTCATCGAGCCTACATTATATAAGGATAAGGTGGAACAGGCGAAAGCGGATCTGCAAACAGCTCAGGCGCAGCTGGAGTACGCACGCAGTAATTACAGCCGTATGAAAGAGGCTATCAAAAGTGATGCGGTGAGTCAGATACAACTGCTACAGTCGGAAGCCAATGTGACAGAGGGGATCGCGGCTGTGAATAATGCGGAAGCCGCTTTGAGTACGGCGCATACGAATCTGGGATATTGTTATGTGCGTGCTCCGTTTGACGGGACTATCACGAAATCGACTGTGGACATAGGGAGTTATGTGGGAGGATCTTTACAGCCCGTTACTTTGGCTACTATCTATAAGGATAATCAGATGTATGCGTATTTTAATGTAGCGGACAATCAGTGGTTGGGCATGGCGATGAATGACAATCAATCGGCAAAGAACCTGCCGCAAAAGATTATGGTACAATTAGGTAAGGATGGCACGGAGTCTTATCCTGCCGTGTTGGATTATTTATCCCCGAATGTGGATATGAGTACGGGAACATTGATGGTACGCGCTAATTTTGATAATCCGAAAGGGCTTTTGAAAAGCGGGTTGTATGTGAGCATAACTCTTCCTTATGGCGAAGCCTCAAATGCTGTATTGGTGAAGGAAGCTTCTATAGGAACGGATCAGTTAGGTAAATTTCTGTATGTCGTAAATGACTCGAACATAGTTCGTTACCGTCATATTGAGGTGGGGCAGTTAATGGGTGATACCCTGCGTCAGGTATTGGAGGGCATTTCTCCTCAAGAGCGGTATGTCACGGAAGCTCTGATGAAAGTCAGAGATGGAATGAAGGTAAAGCCTGTACCTTAAAGAGTAGTTCTTTCATTTCAAGTATTAATCCTAAACTTATAGATCTATGTTTTCTAAATTTTTTATAAACCGACCGATCTTCGCTACGGTGCTTGCATTGCTTATTGTGGTAGCCGGTCTGGTGACACTAAATATATTGCCGGTAGCGCAATTTCCGGAGATTACACCACCGACGGTACAAGTATCGGCCGTTTATCCGGGTGCAAATGCCGAGACGGTAGCCCAAACGGTAGGTATTCCTATCGAACAGCAGGTGAATGGAGTAGATGGTATGCTTTATATGTCTTCCAACTCTTCATCTTCGGGAGCATACTCCCTGACTATCACTTTTGCCGTTGGAACGGATATTGACATGGCAACCGTGCAAGTGCAAAACAGGGTGAGTATCGCGCAATCATCACTTCCGGAACCGGTGGTGGTGCAGGGAGTGACTGTACAGAAACAATCTTCGAACATCGTTATGTTCTTGACGATGGCTTCGCAGGATTCTGTCTATAACAGTTTGTACCTTACCAACTATGCGAAATTAAATCTTGTCGACCAATTAACCCGTGTGCCGGGGGTCGGTGCGGTAAATGTCATGGGAGCCGGAGATTATTCTATGCGTGTCTGGCTGGATCCTGAAGCTATGCGGATTCGCAATATTTCACCGCAACAAGTCTATCAGGCCATTCAGGCGCAGAACGTAGAGGTTTCTGCCGGGTATATCGGTCAACCTATCGGACAGGATAATAAGAATGCGTTTCAGTATACGTTGAATGTGCAGGGGAGACTTACCTCACCGGAACAGTTTGGCAATATCATCATCCGTACGGAAAAGGACGGAGCAATGCTTCGCCTGAAAGATATTGCACGGATTGATCTGGGTTCTGCTTCTTATGGAGTGGTATCCCGGCTGAATGGGAAACCTACGGCTGCCATCGCTATTTATCAGCAACCGGGATCCAACTCATTGGATGTATCGAAAGGGGTGAAAGCCAAAATGGAGGAATTGGGAGCGAACTTTCCGTCAGGTGTTACTTATAACGTTACGTTGGATACAACGGATGTGATTCATGCTTCCATTGATGAAGTGATGGTGACGTTCTTTGAGACTACTTTGCTGGTGGTGCTTGTTATTTTCTTGTTCCTTCAGAATTGGAGGGCGGTTATTATTCCTTGTCTCACCATTCCGGTCTCTTTGATTGGTACTCTTGCTGTGATGGCGGCATTTGGCTTCTCTATCAATACATTGACGTTGTTCGGATTGATTTTGGCAGTCGCCATTGTGGTGGATGATGCGATAGTGGTGGTGGAGAACGCTTCGAGGTTACTGGAAACCGGACAATACTCGCCTCGCGAAGCGGTAACAAAAGCGATGGGAGAGATTACCGGCCCTATTGTCGGCGTGGTTCTTGTGTTGCTTGCCGTATTTGTTCCTACTATGTTGATTAGTGGAATTTCCGGCCAGCTATATAAGCAGTTTGCGTTGACTATTGCTGCTTCGACCGTGTTGAGCGGTTTTAATTCATTGACGTTGACACCTGCGCTTTGCGCGCTTTTTCTCGAAAAGAGCAAACCTTCCAAATTTTTTATCTATCGGGGATTCAATAAGGCTTATGATAAAACGCAGGGAGTATATGACGGAATCGTTAAATGGCTGCTTAAACGACCGGGATTTAGTTTTATCTCTTATGCCATTTTGACAGTTATTGCCGTTCTTCTATTTATGCGCTGGCCTTCTACGTTTGTTCCCGATGAAGATGACGGATATTTCATTGCTGTGGTTCAATTGCCTCCTGCTGCCAGTCTGGAGCGTACACAAGCGGTTGGAAATCAAATTAATGCCATACTTGATTCGTACCCTGAGGTACAAAACTATATAGGTATTACCGGTTTTTCCGTTATGGGAGGTGGTGAGCAGAGTAATTCGGCTACTTATTTTGTCGTACTGAAAAACTGGAACGAAAGGAAAGGGAAGGAGCACACGGCTGCCGCTGTAGTCAACCGTTTCAACGGTGAGGCGTATATGACAATTCAAGCTGGGCAGGTGTTTGCTATGGTTCCACCGGCTATTCCGGGATTAGGAGCTTCGGGAGGTCTGCAGCTTCAGGTAGAGGATAGGAAAAATCTGGGACCTACGGAGATGCAGCAGGCTATCGATGCTTTATTGGCTTCTTACCATACAAAACCTGCTCTGGCTTCTATATCCAGCCAGTATCAAGCAAATGTACCGCAGTATTTTTTGAATATCGATCGGGATAAAGTTCAATTTATGGGTATTGCCTTGAATGATGTCTTTTCTACGCTGGGATATTATATGGGAGCGGCGTATGTGAATGATTTTGTAGAGTTCGGACGTATCTATCAGGTGAAGATCGAGGCGCGTGATCAGGCGCAAAGGGTGATTGATGATGTGCTGAAGTTGAGTGTGCCGAATTCTGCGGGAGAGATGGTGCCTTTCTCTTCTTTTACTAAAGTAGAAGAACAGTTGGGGCAAGATCAGATTAACCGGTATAATATGTATTCTACTGCGGCTTTGACCTGCAATGTGGCTCCGGGAAGCAGTACGGGGCAGGCTATTCAAGAGATGGAGGCTTTGTTCAAGGAACAGTTAGGTGATGAATTCGGGTATGAATGGACTTCTGTTGCATACCAGGAAACGCAGGCTGGGAATACAACGACCATTGTTCTGGTCATGGCTTTGATTGTTGCATTTTTAGTGTTGGCTGCGCAGTACGAAAGTTGGACTAGTCCGGTAGCGGCGGTTATTGGTTTGCCGGTAGCATTGTTGGGAGCGATGATTGGTTGTCTGATAATGGGGACTCCGGTAAGTATTTATACGCAGATTGGTATTATCCTGTTGATTGCGCTTTCGGCAAAGAACGGAATTCTGATTGTGGAGTTTGCCCGTGATTTCCGCGCTGAGGGGAATTCTATCCGTGATGCGGCGTTTGAAGCGGGACATGTTCGTCTGCGACCGATTTTAATGACATCATTTGCTTTCGTTTTGGGAGTAATGCCGTTGTTGTTTGCTACCGGTGCAGGTGCGGAAAGCCGTATCGCACTGGGGGCTGCAGTGGTATTCGGTATGGCAATGAATACGTTGCTGGCTACGGTTTATGTACCTAATTTCTATGAGCTGATGCAGAAATTGCAAGAGAAATTCGGTGGGAAAAAGAAGGTGGCGGGATGATGTAATCATCCCGTAGGTTTCATGTAATGATCGATTTATAAAGAAGCATAGTCCGGAATATCTCTCAGAAAAGTATAGCTCTGATTTTCATAATCCATGCGGCAGCAATAGTGCTGCATTCCGTTGCTGACAATCAGGTAATCTACTTTCAGTACCATATTGTATCGGGTAATCTGATCGAAAACGGCTTGCGTGATTTCTACATGGGGAGCTTTATACTCCACAATCATCCGGGCGGACAGGTCTCTCCGGTAGAGTACTGTATCGCATCTTTTAGTTGTACCGTTCAGCTTCACCATTACTTCGTTCGCTAATAGAGCGGATGGGTATCCTTTGTGTGCAATAAGAAAGTGTACAAAGTGTTGTCGTACCCATTCTTCGGGAGTAAGGGCGACATATCGTTTGCGAATCACGTCAAAAATTACATTTTTTCCGTTTCGTACGTTTATTTTAGTGTCGAATACTGGTAGGTTTAACGATAACATTTATTATTTTTGTAAGTTAAATAACGGGTTCCTTTATTTGGAACCGCAAATTTAATGAAATTATGAAAACAAAAGAAGAAATCGTAGCTAATTGGCTGCCACGTTACACAAAACGTAACTTGGAGGATTTTGGAGAGTATATACTGTTGACTAACTTCAACAAGTACGTAGAGATTTTCGCCAATCAATTTGATGTCCCAATATTGGGTAGGGATGCTAATATGATTTCTGCCAGTGCCGAAGGAATTACAATGATTAATTTTGGTATGGGGAGCCCTAATGCCGCCATTATCATGGATTTGCTGGGTGCTATCCGCCCGAAGGCATGTCTGTTTCTTGGTAAATGCGGTGGTATCGACAAGAAGAATCATCTTGGAGATTTGATTCTTCCCATTGCGGCAATTCGTGGCGAGGGAACTTCTAATGACTATTTTCCGCCTGAGGTTCCGGCGTTGCCTGCATTTATGTTGCAGCGTGCCGTTTCTTCATCGATTCGTGACTATGGACGTGACTATTGGACAGGAACTGTTTATACTACGAATCGTCGTATTTGGGAACATGATGAAACATTCAAGGAGTATCTGAAAAAGACTCGCGCAATGGCAGTTGATATGGAAACGGCAACATTGTTTAGTTGTGGCTTTGCCAATCATATTCCTACCGGTGCATTGCTGTTGGTTTCCGATCAACCGATGACTCCGGATGGGGTGAAAACAGACAAGAGCGATAGCCTGGTTACCAAAAATTATGTGGAAGAACATGTGGAAATAGGTATTGCCTCTTTGCGTATGATTATTGATGAAAAGAAAACTGTAAAACACTTGAAATTTGACTGGTAATTCCCGGTCTTGAAAGATATTATGGCAAAACAAGAACTGACGTGTGATGATATTCTCAAGGAGTTGAGTGCTAAACAATATCGTCCTGTCTATTATTTGATGGGGGAAGAATCGTATTATATCGACCTGATTGCAGATTATATAACAAATAATGTGTTGAATGAAACGGAAAAGGAGTTCAATTTAACCGTGGTATATGGTGCCGATGTAGATGTGGCTACTGTCATAAATGCAGCAAAGCGTTATCCGATGATGTCCGAACATCAGGTGGTAGTGGTAAAGGAGGCGCAGGCAATCCGCAATATGGAAGAGTTGTCTTATTATCTTCAAAAACCACTCCTGTCTACTATTCTGGTAATATGCCATAAGCATGGTACGTTGGATCGTAGAAAGAAGTTAGCAGCCGAAATTGAAAAGGTGGGCGTATTGTTTGAATCGAAAAAAATAAAAGAGGCCCAACTTCCTGCTTTCATATCTTCTTATATGAAGCGTAAAGGTGTGGATATGGAGCCTAAGGCAACAGCCATGTTGGCTGATTTTGTAGGTTCTGATTTGAGCCGACTGACGGGGGAACTGGAAAAGCTGATCATCACTTTACCTGCTGGTCAGAGACGTGTAACACCTGAGCAGATAGAAAAGAATATCGGTATAAGCAAGGATTATAATAACTTTGAATTGCGGAGCGCACTTGTCGAAAAGGATATCCTTAAAGCAAATAAGATAATAAAATATTTTGAGGAAAACCCGAAAACGAATCCAATACAGATGACTTTGTCACTGTTGTTCAACTTCTATTCTAATCTGATGTTGGCATATTATGCGCCTGATAAATCAGAGCAGGGAGTTGCTAATATGTTAGGACTGAAAACGACTTGGCAGGCTAAAGATTATATAGCTGCTATGAGAAAATATACTGGTGTAAAGACAATGCAAATCGTTGGTGAAATACGATATGCGGATGCAAAGTCAAAGGGAGTAAAGAACAGTTCAATGACAGATGGAGATATTCTTCGCGAATTAGTGTTTAATATTTTGCATTAGTAGGAGCGTTTTTGGTATATAAGAGAAGACATCTACTTTTACTATAAATAGAATAAAGTAGATGTCTTTTCTTATATCCTCTGAAATATGTTTTCTTTTGGACGGTGTAAGTCTATATTTTGAATAAAAAAACGAACAATAATTTCTATATACTTTCCTTATCTTTTCATGGCTACTTCCTCATCCTTTGGACTTTTTCATTTATTCATTCATCTCCTTTTCATTCATCTCAATTTTATTCGGTGGTGTCCCAAATATCATTCTTTCGTCGAATAGGCGTTTTTCTCTTCACAAGAAACTTCACAGAAAAATTTGAATTCCTATCTTGCTTTAAATATCATTTTGATAGTTTGGAGATTAATAGTGGTGATTTTCTTGCTTTTCTCTATTTAAACTAAAAAACAGAGTCATAAAATGTGAAGTAAATATTTGTATAACAATGTATTATGCAGAATTAGACCTTCCTAGAATTGAAAAAAAACATCGAAATGGGCTAATGGACGGAAATATTGCAAGGATTTGGTCTTTTAGGTTAGAATGTCAAAGATGATTTGAAGAAACCATAATATACATTCGTGAATAATAGCTTTTTTTCTTTATTTTATTGCAAGTGCAACTTCTTCTATTTACGTTTGTGTATTTTGTGTTATATATTTGTAATTAATACTCTTGTGAATGTTATACATTTATACTTTATTAGCTGGTTGTATAAATGTAAAATAGATAGTTTACAAAGATAGAGTATTTAGTATAAATGTAGTAGGAGAGTGATTAATAGTTATTTATAGGTATGCCATATCATTAAATATCAGTTATATATATACCATTATTTGATTTTGAACTGTAAATTAGAACTTTATGTGGCATTTATTTTTGTGAATATCACTGTTTTTACTCATTATTGTTATGTGTAATTTACTTATTATCAGATGGTAACGTGTATTTATTAAACAATGACTATGATATGTAAATAGGCTCTTTTATCTATGTATACAATCGTAATATTTCAAATGTGAATAATAATATAGTTTTGTGATATCAATATTTTTATAATTGTAATTTGCTTTTGTGAATTTAAATGTTTACTTTTGTATTGTGTTTAAACTTTGATATATTTTTGTGAAAACATCATTTAGTGCGTGGAATTATAACTTTCAATAAAGGCAGTATGGAAATAAAAGACAGAATTAGAATGATTATGGAAAGGGAAAAGGTTCCCCCCAGAGTTTTTGCCGAAACAATCGGGGTTCAGCAGTCTACTCTTTCTCATATTTTAAATGATAGAAATAAACCGAGTCTGGAAGTAGTCATGAAAGTTCACCAGACTTATAGCTATGTAAATCTCGAATGGCTATTATATGGAAAAGGTGAAATGCTTGCTTCTGCAGAAAGTGCTTCATTGGTATCTTCTAATGGAGATTATCAACCTTCTTTGTTTGACGAGAATCCTGTAAATTCGACCAAAGAGACGATTGGTCTGGAAAATCGCAAGGAAATTGCATTAAGAGGCACTGAAAATGTAGCTAAAGAGGTTGTAAAACAGGAAATTAGGTATATAGAAAAGCCTGTTAGGAAAATCACTGAAATAAGAATTTTCTTTGATGATAATACCTATGAAACGTTTAGACCTGAAAAATAAGAGGTAAAATCGCTCGTTTGAGCAAATTCCTGTATCTTTGCACCCGGAATACGAATTTATACTTTTTATATCCATACATGAAGAAATTTATTTTAGATCTGACGGTTACGGAGAATATTAAATTGCATACTAATTATGTATTGCTAAAATTGACATCTCCATCGTTGCTGCCCGAAATGTTTCCTGGGCAGTTTGCCGAACTCCGGGTGGACGGTTCGCCTACTACATTCTTGCGTCGTCCTATTTCTATTAACTTTGTAGATAAACAACGAAATGAAGTATGGTTTCTGATCCAGTTAGTCGGAGATGGTACAAGACGTTTGGCAGAGGTAAAATCAGGCGATGTGATTAATACGGTACTTCCGTTAGGAAATGGCTACACAATGCCTCAAAAGGCCTCTGATAAGCTCCTGCTAGTGGGTGGAGGTGTCGGAACAGCTCCTATGTTGTTTTTGGGTGAGCAATTGGCTAAAAACGGTCATAAACCTACCTTTCTTTTAGGCGCTCGTAGTGATAAGGATCTTTTGCAGTTGGAAGAATTCGCTAAATATGGTGAGGTGTATACTACTACTGAAGATGGTAGTTACGGAGAAAAGGGATATGTTACTCAACATTCTATATTAGGCAAAGTACAATTTGAGCAGATTTACACTTGTGGTCCCAAACCTATGATGATGGCTGTGGCAAAATATGCCAAAAGTAATCAGATAGAATGTGAAGTCTCTTTGGAAAATACGATGGCTTGTGGTATCGGTGCATGTTTATGTTGTGTGGAAAATACGACAGAAGGTCACTTATGTGTATGTAAAGAAGGTCCTGTTTTTAATATAAAGAAACTATTATGGCAGATTTAAGTGTAAATATTGGCGAATTGAAAATGAAGAATCCGGTGATGACAGCATCCGGTACATTTGGATACGGTGAAGAGTTCTCTGACTTCATTGATATAGCGCGAATAGGTGGTATTATTGTAAAGGGTACTACTCTTCACAAACGTGAAGGGAATCCTTATCCACGTATGGCTGAGACTCCTTCGGGGATGTTAAACGCTGTGGGACTGCAAAATAAGGGCGTTGAGTACTTTGTAGAACATATATATCCTCGCATAAAAGACATAGAAACGAATATGATTGTAAACGTTTCGGGTTCTACTATCGAAGATTATGTGAAAACAGCCGAAATTATTAATGAACTTGACAAAATTCCTGCTATAGAGTTAAATATTTCCTGCCCCAATGTAAAGCAAGGTGGTATGGCTTTTGGTGTGTCAGCAAAAGGTGCGTCAGAAGTGGTGAAAGCAGTACGTTCTGCTTACAAAAAGACACTTATCGTAAAACTCTCTCCAAACGTCACAGATATCACTGAAATAGCTCGTGCAGCGGAAGAAAGTGGTGCAGATAGTGTATCATTAATCAATACATTATTGGGAATGGCAATCGATGCGGAGCGTAGACGTCCTATTTTATCCACTATAACAGGTGGAATGTCCGGAGCTGCCGTAAAACCTATCGCATTACGTATGGTATGGCAAGTTGCTAAAGCGGTAAATATTCCTGTCATAGGATTAGGCGGGATTATGGATTGGAAAGATGCGGTTGAATTCATGCTTGCGGGTGCATCTGCTATCCAGATCGGTACGGCAAATTTCATAGATCCGGCTGTTACCATCAAAGTGGAAGATGGTATAAATAATTACTTAGATAGACATGGATATAAGTCTGTGAAGGAAATTATAGGTGCGCTTGAGGTATAACTGCAAACATACAATAACTATTCGCACTAGATATATGAGAAAAATGCTATTCTGCCTTCAAGTTTTGATCTGTGAGATTGAATATGAAATGGTGAACGAATAAGATGTTTGTGTTTAGTGTGAAGAGTGAAGGCTAAAATCTCCAAGCGGAGGATATAATAAAAACGACAGCAGGAAATAACTCATTTCCTGCTGTCGTTTTTATTTACATATTGTTTTTATTCTTCCAGCAAGTCGGGACGAAGTTTCTTTGTACGCTCCAAAGATTGTTGCAGTTCCCATTCTTTAATCTTGGCTTCATGACCGGATAAAAGAATCTCGGGAACTTTCCAGCCTTTATAGTCGGCAGGGCGAGTATATACAGGTGCTGCCAGCAAATTATCTTGGAAAGAATCGGAAAGTGCAGATTGTTCGTCGGAGATGACTCCCGGAATGATGCGTACAATAGCGTCGGCCATGACTGCCGCAGCTAATTCGCCACCTGTCAGGACGTAATCTCCGATACTGATTTCTTTAGTGATCAGGTGCTCGCGGATACGATAGTCAATTCCTTTGAAATGTCCGCAAAGGATAATAAGATTCTGTGCTAAAGACAGATTGTTGGCCATAGGCTGGTTGAATTGTTCTCCGTCGGGGGTTGTGAAGATTACTTCATCGTACTCTCGCTCCGCTTTGAGAGCATTGATGCAACGCTCGATAGGCTCTATTTTCATGACCATTCCGGCAAAGCCGCCAAAAGGATAATCATCGACACGGCGGTATTTGTCTTCAGTGTAGTCACGCAGATTGTGAATATGGATTTCTGCAAGTCCTTTGTTCTGAGCCCGTTTCATAATGGAACAATTGAAGAATCCCTCAATCATTTCGGGCAAAACCGTTATAATATCAATACGCATAATCTTTAATTTTTCGCAAAAGTACAAATATTCAAAGATAAACCTGTATTTTTGCCTTAAACAATCAAAGAAATATGGATATAAAAGGAAAAATAGAGGAATTGCGTGCTGAACTTCATCGGCATAACTATAATTATTACGTGTTGAATGCTCCTGAAATATCGGATAAGGAGTTTGATGACAAGATGCGTGAACTTCAGGATTTGGAGGAGGCTCACCCGGAATATAAAGATGAGAATTCGCCCACTATGCGTGTGGGTAGTGATTTGAACAAGAACTTTACGCAGGTAGCACATAAATATCCTATGTTATCATTGGCGAACACATATTCGGAGGAGGAAGTCACCGATTTCTATGAACGTGTCCGTAAGGCTCTTAATGAAGATTTTGAGATTTGCTGTGAGATGAAATATGACGGAACATCAATCTCATTGACTTATGAGGATGGAAAATTAGTTCGGGCGGTTACTCGTGGAGATGGTGAGAAAGGTGATGATGTGACGGATAATGTGAAAACGATTCGTTCTATTCCGCTTGTGCTTCACGGTGATAACTATCCTGCCTCATTTGAAATTCGTGGGGAGATTCTTATGCCGTGGGAAGTATTTGAAGCATTGAATCGAGAAAAGGAGGCCCGTGAGGAACCACTTTTTGCTAATCCAAGAAATGCAGCTTCCGGAACATTGAAGTTGCAAAATTCTTCAATTGTCGCTTCCCGTAAACTGGATGCGTATTTATATTATCTTTTAGGAGATAATCTGCCTTGCGACGGACATTATGAAAATCTTCAGGAAGCGGCAAAATGGGGCTTTAAAATATCTGATTTAATGCGTAAATGTCAAACATTAGAGGAGGTTTTTGAATTTATAAATTATTGGGATGTAGAACGTAAAAACTTACCGGTTGCTACGGATGGGATTGTGTTAAAGGTAAATAGCTTGAGGCAGCAAAAGAATTTGGGGTTTACGGCTAAATCTCCCAGATGGGCTATCGCTTACAAGTTCCAGGCGGAGCGGGCTTTGACTCGTTTGAATAAAGTGACTTATCAAGTCGGTAGAACGGGGGCTGTTACTCCTGTGGCTAATTTGGATCCGGTACAGCTCTCGGGAACTGTCGTGAAACGTGCATCCTTACATAATGCTGATATAATCGAAGGACTTGATTTGCACATTGGAGACATGGTTTATGTGGAAAAAGGTGGTGAGATTATTCCTAAAATCACGGGTGTGGATGTAGATGCACGTAGTTTTATGGTTGGTGAGAAGGTCAGGTTCATCACTACCTGTCCTGAATGTGGCAGTAAATTAGTCAGGTATGAAGGGGAAGCTGCTCATTATTGTCCTAATGAAACGGCTTGCCCTCCTCAGATTAAAGGTAAGATAGAGCATTTTATTAGTCGGAAAGCTATGGATATCGATGGTTTAGGTCCGGAGACGGTTGATATGTTCTATCGCTTAGGTTTAATTCATAATACCGCTGATTTGTATAAACTCACAATAGACGACATTAAAGGATTGGAGCGTATGGGGGAAAAATCAGCTGAGAATATTGTAACAGGAATTGCCCGGAGCAAAACAGTTCCTTTCGAACGTGTTATTTTTGCTCTGGGAATCCGCTTTGTGGGTGAAACTGTTGCAAAAAAGATTGCGAAGTCGTTTGAGAATATAGATGAGTTGAAACGGGCGGATCTTGAAAGATTAGTAAGTATCGATGAAATCGGTGAGAAAATAGCCCAGAGTATTCTTACGTATTTTGCAAATGAGGCTAATTGCGAGTTGGTGAACAGGTTGAAAGAAGCTGGGCTGCAGCTTTATCGTACTGAAGAAGACTTGAGTGGGTATACTGATAAGTTAGCGGGACAGTCTATTGTTATCAGCGGTGTGTTTATCCACCATTCGCGTGACGAATATAAAGAACTTATTGAGAAAAACGGAGGGAAAAATGTGGGAAGTATTTCCGCAAAAACAAGTTTTATTCTTGCTGGAGATAATATGGGACCTGCAAAGTTGGAAAAAGCGCAAAAATTAGGAATAACCATATTAAGCGAAGACGAATTTCTGAAACTTATATCGTAAGATATGAAAAATATTCGTACTTTTGCGGCTAAATAAATTAGAGATTATAATTAAAACTCATGATACAGACTAAATTGAAAGGAATGGGGGTAGCACTGATTACTCCTTTCAAAGAGGATGAGAGTGTTGACTATGACGCGCTAATGCGTATGGTAGACTATCTATTACAGAATAATGCGGATTTCCTGTGTGTGCTGGGAACTACGGCTGAAACGCCGACTCTTACTGAGGAAGAAAAGAAAACTATTAAAAAAATGGTGATTGACCGCGTTAACGGAAGAGTCCCTATTCTGCTAGGTGTAGGTGGTAATAACACTCGGGCTGTTGTGGAGACATTGAAGAATGATGATTTCACAGGAGTCGATGCTATATTGTCTGTCGTGCCATATTATAACAAGCCTTCTCAAGAAGGTATTTATCAGCATTATAAGGCTATTGCCGAAGCAACGGAACTTCCTATTGTGTTGTATAATGTTCCGGGACGTACAGGTGTGAATATGACTGCTGAAACGACTTTGCGTATCGCACGTAACTTCAGTAATGTGATTGCTATAAAAGAAGCCTCCGGTAATATTACACAGATGGATGATATCATTAAAAATAAACCTGAGAATTTTAATGTTATATCCGGGGATGATGGCATCACTTTCCCTCTTATTACTTTAGGAGCTGTTGGCGTTATTTCGGTAATAGGAAATGCTTTTCCCCGTGAGTTTAGCCGTATGACTCGCTTGGCTCTTCAAGGAGACTTTGCTAACGCGCTGGCTATCCACCATCGATTTACAGAATTGTTTAATCTATTATTTGTAGATGGGAATCCGGCCGGTGTGAAATCAATGTTGAATGCAATGGGAATGATTGAAAATAAACTTCGGTTACCACTAGTACCTACGCGCATTACTACGTTTGAAGCTATTCGTAAAGTTTTGAATGAGCTGAATATTAAATGCTGATTACAGGAGATATATCAATTTCTGATATATTTATCTAACAAGGGTTCGCCCTTCACCTTTTCATTCTCTATTATCAATAGTTGGATGAAGGGTGAAGGGTGAATTTTTTCGATGAAATGGGGCAAAAAAAGAAATCCTCCACATGAAATGCAGAGGATTCGTGATCGCGACAGGATTCAAACCTGTAACCGGCTGATCCGTAGTCAGCTACTCTA
>ERZ791610.286-NODE-286-length-41143-cov-19.148243_pt1 | contig 41143 bp, 31 predicted proteins | sample MGYA00510061_ERZ791610 | MGnify/ENA primary metagenome ERZ791610 (study PRJEB30046, sample SAMN00791922) | human gut metagenome | study: EMG produced TPA metagenomics assembly of the A metagenome-wide association study of gut microbiota in type 2... | reverse complement strand
CTACGGCACAATAACGCAATTCAAATGTAAAAATAATTTTGAACACCTACTTAACTTTTTATCCCATGCCGATTCTCAAAACGTACGAAGCAGCCACGTTTTGCCGCACCCAAACCCCCACACCTTTTTGCAACTGATCCATGCTTTTTCTCCCCCTTAGCCACCAAGGTATGCCACAGCGCAGCATAGCCCGGCAAACAAGGAAAGGGCTCGAAAGCCGTAAAACCAGCCTTCAAGCCCTTTTGTTTTGAGAGAGTGTAGAAGTTGAAATCAGATTATTTCAAATTGGGGTTGATTTCGCTCCACTTAGAAATTTCGGGAACGATGTTCAACGTAACCAGCTCGTCGCGCATCTTGCACAAGTGAGCGTATGAAGCATCCAAAGCAACCATTTCGTCAGCCGTACCTTCGGGCATGTTGTAGTGGCAACCGGTGGTATCGAGCGTAGTATCCATAGCCATCATGATGTTGTTGTACTTTTCGTTGTTAACGAACGTACCGGCGGGGAAGCGGAACTTCTCACCACCCATCACTGAGCGAATCATCTCAACTGAGAGGTAAGCGGGACTCTGGAATGAAGAACGACGGCGGAGTTCGATAATCTTAGCACCACCCTGGATAACGTCGTGACGCATCTGTGCCCATTCTTCGTCGGTGAATTCGGGCGTACCAATCAAGTCGCTGAGCTTGCGGCCATCGATGGTAACCTTGCTGCCGAACACAGCCATCTGTTCGCCGTGACCACCATAAGTAGCGCAGCCCTTCACTTCGCTCTGCATAACGCCAAACTTCTTGGCCAATGCGCTCTGCAAACGCGTAGAGTCGAGAGCAGCGAGCGTAGTAACCTGCGAAGGCTTCAAACCGCTGTAAAGCAAAGTTACGAGACCGGTAAGGTCAGCGGGGTTGAAGATGATAACCACGTGCTTCACATCGGGGCAGTAGGTCTTGATGTCCTTACCCAGTTGTTCAGCGATTTCGCAGTTACCCTTGAGCAAATCTTCGCGAGTCATACCCTCCTTACGGGGAGCACCACCTGAAGAAATGATGTATTTAGCGTCCTTGAAGGCTTCAGCAACATCGGTCGTAGCCACGATGTTTACATCACCAAAACCACTCTGGCGCATTTCTTCAGCCACACCTTCAGCTGAGAATACATCGTAAAGGCAAATGTTGTTAGTCAGACCCATCATCAAAGCGGTCTGTACCATGTTGGAACCGATCATACCGGCAGCACCAACAATTACGAGCTTGTCGTTAGTTAAAAATGCCATAATTGAAAATTTTAAAAAAAACGTATTTTAGGGTTATTTTTTATCAGATTCAGCCTTCCGTTTTGCGTTGTGTCGTGCCTTTCGGAAAAGGCGTACGCGGCATATCTGGTTTGCGCAAGCAAATTTACAAAATCCTTTGGCTTTTAATGCCTTGCCGAGGCATTAAATTTCGTTAGCTTGTGCCAAGGAAAGTAACTTCAGAACAGTTTAAATTCGAGTCACCCTTGTTTTTCAGTTTCTTACGCACCGTGGCAGCGCAGATGAAATTTTGATGACACCGCTTCAAACTCCCCGACAAGGCCGCGTCGCAGCCTATTCAGCCTTCACCTCAAGCTCGAAAGTCGAACAAGGCATACCGGCGCGGTTCACCAGCGCAGCACGCGTAAAAGGCTTCCACGCAAAGCGCACCTTCGTGGGGTGCGACATTCGCGATGCAAACACCTGCACCGTGTTTCCCTGAACCAGCACCTTCGAAGCAGACACATACAAACCTGTTTTGCCACCCAGTTCAAAGTGTTTCAGCACATCTCCGCGTAACCAGCGAAGTCCCTCGGCCGTATCAAAGTACACCGTTACCATGCCGGGCTTCGAACTGACTGCCTTCAGCGGGCGCGGTCCGTTGGGCACCACCTGGCTGTAGCCGTAGGCATGGTGCAATGCCGAAGCTGCCAAACGCTGAGCCACGATGCGCTTGTTGCGCGGATGCACATCGAGCGAATCGCCCACATCGCTCGACACCGTCATGTAAGTGTGCGGCAGGCTGTCGGCCAGTATGCGCTGACTATTGCGGAAAGCGGGCCAGGTGGGACGGGTCGAAATGCTCGAAAGCTGCACGAAGTAAAAAGGCAAATCGTTCCGATTCCACTCCTTCCGCCACGATTCCTGCAAGGTGCGGAACAAACGCTCGTGCATGCTCACCAATTCGGCATTCGATTCGCCCTGATACCACAGCACACCCTTCACGGGGTAACCTTCGAGCGGACGGATGGCAGCGCGAAACAGGTAGCCGGGGGCGTAGGGATGAGCATGTTCGGCAGGATTGGTATTTTTCAAGTTGAATTTGGCGCGATTGCGTGCCCAACCCATGATGTTGGGGTTGTCGAGCCAGCAGCCCTGCAAAATTTCGGGCACGCGGGCAGCCAGTGTCGTACTGTCTATCCAACCCTCGGTGGTCGATCCGCCCACAGCGTTCGACACAATGCCCACATGGCATTTCAGGCTGTCGGCCAAAACGCGGGCAAAATGGAAACCGATGGCCGAAAAATTGCGTGCATGGGCAGCCGAGCAGCGCACCCAGCGTGCAGGCTTGATAAAGCCGCCGCGGTCGGCAGTGGCTATTTGTTCTTCGGTCCACACCTGCGCATACAGCGGACAAGTACTTTCCATATTATATAGGTGTACGCGCTGCAGCGTGTCGGCCATGGCCAAGTCGCCCTTGGCTGTGCTTATTTCGCGCAGACGCATTTCCATGTTCGATTGTCCGGAGCAAATCCACACTTCGCCCACATACACCGAGTCGAATTTCAGTTCCTCCTTTCCCGAGCGCACGCTCAGCGTATAAGGACCTCCGGCCTGCATAGCCGGCAGCATGGCCTGAAAGCGGCCGTCGGTTCCGGCATTCACACGCACAGTGCCGGGGAGTTTTTCACGCGCAGTTTGCGCATCACCCGCAAGGGGGCTAAGCGTCACTTCGACTGCTGCACCGGCAGCAGCCTTACCTTTCACGGCGAAGGGCATTTCGCGCTGCATCACCATCTGGCTGCCAAATGTGGCGGGCAGCCGTAACTGTTGGCTCCATGCGTTGCCCGCAAGCAATGCGCAGAGCGCTGAAAGAAAAAATAAACGTTTCATGCGGCAAACTTACGGATAATTAGCGGAACTTCCAACGCTGTGCGACAGAAACGGGCGAAATGAAACGCGTTTTTTACGCTTCGCACCAGCTCCGCAACCGCATCCTCCTGCGCCAAACCATTGCTGCACCGCACGCCACCCCCGGTTTCCACCTCATAAATGGCACACAACGCCACAGAACATGCTGAAACTGATGCCTTTTAACTTCGGATGGAAAGCATCAAGCACAAATTGACAATAAAAAAGCAGTGTTTCAAAAAAAATGGAGTATATTTGCACGTTCAAAGGCGGAATTAGGCTTTTTTTCATGCCTTGTTGCCGCAAAGAAACAGAAAAACAATATCAAAACAAACAATAATCACAAAATCACACAATGCAAAACAAAGGATTTGTTAAAGTACTTGCAGTGCTGCTGACTTTGATTTGCCTCTTCTATTTGTCCTTCTCGTTCGTTACGAACAAGTACGTGAGCAAGGCCGAACAGCTGACGGCACAAGGCAAAGACGGTGCGGCTTACCTTGACTCCATGCGCAATGAAAAGGTTTACCTGAACTGGAAAACGCTCAAGGAGTGTGAGGAACTGCAAATCGGCCTGGGTCTTGACCTGAAGGGCGGTATGAACGTAGTGCTTGAGGTGAGCGTGCCCGACGTGGTGAAGAACCTGGCTGGCGAAAGCGCTAACGACCCCAAGTTTAAGAAAGCGTACGACACGGCTCGTAAAGAAGCCAAAGAAGGCAATATCGACTTTGTCGAGGCTTTCGTCAACGCTTACAGTGCCCAGAACGGCAAGAACAAAATGGGTGGCATCTTCGCCTCGAAACTCAAGGAAATGAACATCACTTACTCGTCGACCGATGCCGATGTGAAAAAGGTGCTCGACGAAGAAGTAAAAGCTGCCGTTCAGAACTCTGAAAAGGTGGTACGTTCACGTATCGACCGCTTCGGTGTGGCTCAGCCCAACATTCAAATCCTCACGGGTAAAGGCCAGATTGGTCAAATCATGGTCGAAATGCCGGGTATCAAGGAACCCGAACGTGTGCGTAAGCTCCTTCAGGGTTCAGCCAACCTCGAATTCTGGGAAACTTACAAACTGGCTGAAATTTATACCTCTTTGCAGTCGCTCGACAGCCGTTTGGCTAAGGGCGAAGGCACTGTAGCATCTGATTCTGCCGCTGTGGCCGACACCACCAAGGCTGTGGCTGCTGCCGACAGCACCAAGTCTGCCGAAAAAGCTGCTGCCGACAAGGCTGCACAGCAGCATCCTCTCTTTGCCAAACTAGCTCAGATTCAGGGCATGTCGAGCGATGGTTGCGTAGTAGGTTATGCACTGGCTGCCGACACCGCTGCCATCAATGCCATGATCAACAGCGACGCGGCTAAAGCCACCCTGCCCAACGATTTGCAGTTGGCTTGGGGCGTGAAAGCTGCTGCCGGCATGAAGGGCAACGTATTCGAACTCTATGCACTCCGCAAAGTATCTGGCCAACCGGCTCTGCAGGGCGATGTCATTGCCACGGCTTCTGACGAATTCGACCAGCAGCACAACCCCATCGTTTCGATGACCATGACCACCAACGGCGGTCGTGAATGGGCTGCCATCACGCGCAAAAACCTGAAACGTTGTGTAGCCATCGTGCTCGACGGCTATGTATACAGTGCGCCGGTTATCCAGAGCGAAATCAATGGTGGTGTTTCACAGATTTCTGGTCACTTCACCACCGACGACACCCGCGACTTGGCCAACGTGCTCAAGAGCGGTAAGATGCCTGCCCCCACGAACATCGTGCAGGAAGAAACCGTCGGCCCGAGCCTCGGTGCTGCTTCAATCGAAGCTGGTTTCACGGCTTGCGTCGTTGCCTTCGTACTCCTCATGATTTTCATGTGCGTGTTCTACGGTGTCATCCCCGGTATGGTGGCCAACGTAGCTCTCTTGCTCAACTTCTTCTTCATGTTTGGTGTGCTGGTTTCATTCCAGGCTGCCCTGACCATGAGCGGTATTGCCGGTATGGTGCTCTCGCTCGGTATGGCTGTCGACGCCAACGTGCTTATCTACGAACGTACGAAGGAGGAACTTCGCGCCGGTAAGAACCTCAAGGCTGCCCTTGCCGATGGTTACGGCAACGCCTTCTCGGCCATCTTCGACTCGAACCTCACTTCTATCATCACCGCCATCATCCTCTACAACTTCGGTACCGGACCGATTCGCGGTTTTGCCATGACGCTCGGTATCGGTATCTGTGCTTCGTTCTTTACCGCAGTATGGATTACCCGTATGGTTTACGAACACTTCCTCAACAAGGACAAGTGGCTCAACCTTACTTTCGTTACCGGCATCAGCCGCAACTTCCTGGCCAACACGAAGGTCAACTTCATGGGCAAGGCTAAGGCTTCTGTAACCATCTTCTTGATTGGTGCCGTGGTTTCAATCAGTTTCCTCTCTACCCGCGGACTTTCTAAGGGTATCGACTTTACCGGTGGTCGCAACTACGTCATCGAGTTCGAACAAAAGGGTGTAACGCCCGAACAGGTTCGCGAGGCGGTAGCTGCCAAGGTCAATGCCAAGGACCCCAACGCCACGGTATCGGCCATCGCCATTACCACCACGAGCAACGAAGCAGTTCGTCTGACCACGAACTACCGTATCAACGACGATGCAGAAAACATCGACCAGGAGGTTGAACGCTTTATCTTCGATGCCCTGCACGAAGCCAAGCTCATCAAGGCCGACTACGCAACGTTTATCGACCGCGACAACCACGCCGGTGGTTCAATCATCTCGGCACAGAAGGTAGGTCCTTCGGTAGCATCTGAAATGGCCAAGAGTGCCATCGTTTCGGTATTGCTTTCGCTGGCAGCCATCTTCATCTACATCCTCGTGCGTTTCCGCAACGTAGCCTTCTCAGTAGGTTCTACGCTTGCATTGGTATTCGATACGCTGTTCATCCTCGGTATGTACTCTATCTGCTGGGGTTGGGTTCCCTTCTCGCTCGAAGTGGACCAAACCTTTATCGGTGCAGTGCTGACGGCTATCGGTTACTCAATCAACGATAAGGTGGTAGTGTTCGACCGTATGCGCGAGAACCTCCAGCTCTATCCCAACCGCGACTACTTCCGTTTGTTCAACGAATCATTGAACAGCACCCTTACCCGTACGGTGATGACCTCAGCCACCACGCTTTTGGTTCTTCTCTGTATCTTCTTCCTTGGCGGTGACAGCATCCGTTCGTTTGCATTCGCCATGATTCTGGGTGTCATCTTCGGTACGCTTTCATCAATCTTCCTGGCTGCTCCCATCGCATTCCGCACCTTGGGTCGCACCTCGAAGCGTCAGCTCACTGAAGTAGAAAATGCCTAATCAGGCATCACCGAGGGTTAGCGAATAAAGACCGGCCTAAAGCCTCTCTCAACGCAGTGCTGAGCTGCATAGAGCCTCGTGCCAGTATTCGCTGACCTCACGACCTTACGAGCTTTACACATCGTTATATTGCAAATTCCCACTCACGATTATTTTCGTGAAGTGGGAATTTTTTTTGTCACAATGTGATGCCCGATATACCACCAATGGGCTAATCAGGTATCAGTAGCCAAACAACGGCAAACGGCTAAAAAGAGAAGGATAGCGTTTAATGTCATTTCACGCATGCCGGATCTCACGCTTTATCACCGTTGCAAAGACGAATAGGCAGCTGCATGAATGCGTGATAGAAACCCTGGCAGGCGTTTATGCACACACCCGAAATACCGAAATCTACCGTTCAAAGGCATCGATTTTCTACACCATATTTCCTCAATTCAAAACCATTTTTCCTGACTAAAAAACAAGCACACGAGGCTTCACAAGGTGAAAAAGGCAGAAAAAAAGGCGGGAACAGGCGATTATTAGTGGCAAAAAATGTGATTTTACGCAGAAACAAGCCTAAATTTGAAACCATTGATAATGAGCCGTATTACCTTTTAAAAATCGGTAACTTACCATTTTTGTGGTAAATTTAAAGGGCTAAAATAAGAAAACCCGATTGAGCAAAATATTTTTCTTAACTTTGCACCGGATTTTGTCAGATTGGGCATTAACGGTCCATCGCAGCTGAATCCGAAAAATTACGTTCTACAGACAACTCGAACTTATGCAACCTGAAGCGAAAACATTCAGGCAGGCACTATACTAAATTACAAATGAAAAAAATACTCCTGCTTCTTCAAGTTCTGCTCGTGATGAGCTCTTTCAGCTCGTGTATTCAAGACGAACCGCTCAATGCGGAATGCGACATCATTGCTGTCGATTCCCTTTGGCTTGAACAACAAATGGATATTATCGTTGGCAAACCCATCGTTACGAACGACCTCGTTTCGTTCAATATTAAAAGAGATGCAGACCGAACGCATTTAAATCCGCGTTTTGTGCTGACCGATGGGGCACGCATCACCATGACGCTCGATGGTCAAGAATTAGAGGCTAACGGCGTGATGCGCGACTTTACTTCGCCTCAAACTTACACCGTTCATTCCGAGGACGGAAAATGGCATAAGGACTATAAAGTTTCTTTCAACTATCCTACCACACCTACCACAACTCAACTGCTCGGTTTCGAACACTTTGAATTGGATGCCACCGGCCGCTACCACCAATGGTACGAAATCGACCCGACCGACGCAACGAACCCGCGCCGTTCATACTGGGCTTCGGGCAACAGTGCCTACGCCATTACAGGTATGGGTAAGAAATACGACGATTATCCCACCGTGTCTGACCCTATGGGCGTGAAGGGAAATTGTGTAAAACTGACTACCTGCCGCACAGGTTCGTTTGGCGACGTGGTGAAAATGCCCATCGCTGCCGGCAACCTTTTTATCGGTACGTTCGACACGAAAATTGCCATGAGCCAACCACGCAAGGCCACGGGCTTCGGTCTGCAACTTGTAGGCGGTAAGCCGCTGAAACTGACGGGATACTACAAGTACAAAGCGGGCGAGGTGTTTACCGACAAGAACAAGCAAGTATGCCCCGAACGACATGACACTGCCGACATATATGCAGTCATCTACGAAGTCGATCCCTCGAATTTCGTTCCGCTCAATGGCGACGATGTGCTCAGTTCTGATCGCATCGTGATGATGGCACGCATTGACAGCCCGGGTGAACCTGCAGAATGGACTCACTTCGAAGAACCATTCCGTTTGATGCCTGGCAAGCAGTTTGACAAACAGCGCATGAGCAACGACGGATATGCTATTACTGTGGTTTGTACATCAAGCCGTCAGGGTGCTTACTTCGAAGGTGCAGTCGGCTCGACACTCTATGTTGATGAATTGCGCATACTTTGGGAAATCGAAACAGACGGCAAGTAAGCCAAGTTCTGTAAGCCCGGCACCGCTGGTTTAGTCCACTCCACTCTTTTTCCTTTTCATCTTCAGACATCACATCGTGAAACAGATATTTTTACTCCTCGCATTCCTCGGAGCAGGTTTATCGCTCCAGGCTCAAACTCAAACGGCGGCACAGACGGGTGCAGACATCGCTACCCTGACTGCCGACGAGAACAAAGGCCCTAACGAGGCCAAGGATACCGACATCAACTTGCTGAAAGCAGCCTTGAAGGGTTGGCACGTGCGTGTGGGTGCCGGTGTCAGCATCGGCGGTTCGGCTCCGCTGCCCATTCCGGCCGAAATCCGCAAAATCAACTCCTACAACCCGACGCTTTGCATTCAGCTTGAAGGCGATGCACACAAAAAGTTTGGCAAACACTGGGGCATGATGGTGGGCGTGCGCTTCGAAAACAAGGGTATGGAAACCGATGCTACGGTGAAAAACTACCACATGGAGGCTGTCAACGTGGACGGCTCGGGCAAAATCATCGGTGCCTTTACGGGCAAGGTGAACACGGAGGTCGACCTGAACTACCTGACTTTCCCGATTCTTGCCACTTACAGCTTCAACGACCGTTGGCAAATTGCTGCCGGACCCTACCTTTCGTGGATGATGAAGGGCGAATTTACGGGCGAAGCTTCCGACGGTTACATCCGCGACCAGAACCCTACGGGTACGAAGACCGAAGTGACGATGGCTACCTACGACTTTTCTCACGACTTGCGCCGCTTTCAGTGGGGCTTGCAGGTGGGCGGTGAGTTCAAGGCCTACAAGCACCTCAGCGTCACGGCCAATGTGCAATGGGGCTTGAACGGCATTTTCCCCTCGGATTTCCAGAGCGTTACCTTCGACCTCTTCCCCATTTACGGTACCATCGGCTTCAACTACCTGTTCTAAATGAACGCTTTACTTTCGTTACGCAAACACAAATAAACTATTCAGTACATAACAAACACTATTTGATATGAAGAAATTTTTACTCACGCTTTCGCTTTGCTTCGCTGCCTTCACAGCTATGGCTCAGAAGCAGTACACTGAAAAGATTGTCGTTACGCTCAACGATGCTTCGTTTCCCGAAGCTACTTCAACTTTGTCAGTAACGACGAACGACAACGGCACGTGCGACTTTGTGCTGCCTAACTTCCTCCTGCCTTCGCCCGAACCCGGAGCCGACCCTATGTATGTAGGTACCATCGACCTCAAGGGTGTAAAGATGGTGAAGGGTGAAAAGGCTGACAAAATCAGCACCGACACGAACATTGAAATTCTGCCGGGCAACATGGAAGGTGTTATCACCGAACAATGGATTGGTCCGATGCTTGGCCCTGTGCCCATCAAACTCGACGGTGAACTCACGGCCACCGATATGTCGGCCACCATCCACATTGCCATGCCGGGCATGAACATCGTGGTGGTGATTGGCGAACCCATTCAGAGCGGCATTGGCCAGGTAGCTGTGCAGCAGTCGGCCAACAAGGCGGTTTATTCGCTCAGCGGCGTGCGCGTAGCCAACGCCTGGAGCAACGCGCTGCCCAAAGGCATCTACATCGTGGGCGGTAAAAAGGTGGTAAAATAAGTTTTTGCTACCCCTAAACTTACATTCTTAAGAGTTAACATCAAGTAAAGGCTGTCGCAGGCATGCTTTTCTGCTTGAGAAAGCCCTCTTTGTATATATACATTTACAAAAACATTATGAACAAATGGACGCTTCTTGCGCTCGTAGCTACTTCGTTTACGGCGCAGGCTCAGCAACTCCCCAATGCCAACTTCAATGGCAAATGGGTCGATTGTATTCCCTTCATTGGCAGCAATGAAACAGGAAAAGTTCAAGGTACACAACCCGAAGGTTGGGTTATCTCAAACGTTAACGGCTATCAAGGTCTTGGTGCCACTATCGTAGGTAGCCAGCTTACCGAAAATGAAAACTTGGCTGTAGCATTGAAGAACACCCCCAACCCTCTCATGGCTTCGCAGATTGTACCGGCTTACATGAGCCTTGGTACCACCTGGAACACCTCAAAGGGTATGTTCCCCATCACCAATAAGGACGGAGGTTCGTTTGGCGGTATGAAGTTTACGCACCGTCCCGATGCCATTCAGTTCAAATACAAGCGCACGGCTGCTGAACCCAGCGTTCCTGCTACGGTTGTAGCTTACATGTGGAAAGGCGAATGGCAGCAAGCCGACGTTCCCGTGAGCATTGCTTTGAGCGGTGAACCCACGAAGGAAACCATGATCAACCGCGACCGCAGCATTCTGGGTATAGAATCGGCCGAAGGTGGTGCGGTTACCAAAAGCGAAGATGCACTCTGCATTGCCCAGATTCAGGAAAAACTCAGCGAAATTACCGAAGAATGGAAGGAAATGACCATTCCCTTCAACTATGCTGACAAAAACGCAGTGCCCACTCACATCAACGTAATCTTTGCTGCCAACGACTACTTCGACGCTTCAACGGTGAAGAAAGACAACACCTTGAGCATCGACGACGTAGCATTTGTTTACTACCACGCCCTCGAAAGCCTCACCTACGGCGACAAGGTATATACGCCCAATGCCGAAGGTGTAATCGACCTCAGCGAAGTGGCCTTCGATGCCAATACGCCCATGCAGTTCCATGTAAAGGGTGTAGGTGCTACGGTTGAAAAAGGCACACTGAACGCCGACACGCAAGAAATGACGCTTGAGGTTCGCGGTAACGACTTCGCTGCCAACCCCGAAAGCAAAACCACTTATACGCTCCGCTTCAAGGCCGAAGCTCCCGCTCCTGCACTCGAACTCACGTCGCTCACCATCAGCGGCATGCCTTTCGAAGCACTCGAAGCTGGCAAAACGGCCTACACCCTGCCCTACGTTTACAACCCCGGCATCGTGTTCAAGGGTACGACCAACGAGGGCTACACGGTGGGCGAAAGCGTGTTCGACAACAAGGCTAAGACGCACACGGTTAACGTGGTAGACCCGGCGAAGAATGACACAACCAGCTACGTGTTCAGCTTCACCGACGCTGTGGAAGATGCTGCTACCGGCAACTACGAAGGTTCACTCAGCGTAGTGCTCACGGCTCAGGACGATAACAGCGTACCTACGGCACTCAGCAATGCAAATATCCGCATCACCAAGAATGCAAACGGTACAATCAACCTGGCCATCGACGACTTCTCATTCGGCGGTATGGTTGTAGGCGACATCTTTGTATCGAACGTGCCCATGAAGGACGGCAAAATCGAAAAGACGCGCCGCACCATCCTCATGACCGACTTTGACGAAGCAGGCAACAAACTCGAATACAGCCTGGGCTGGATGATGGGTGCACTTCCCGTTGAGGTTAGCGCCGATTTGAACACCACCGACAAGCGCACTTCGGCTTCGATCGACATCATCACGGCCGAGAACCCCATGTTGGCCATGATGTTCAAGGGCATCCACGTTGACTTCGTTCCCTTCACCGTAAGTGGTGAAATGAAAGAAAATGGTTTCGGTGGTCGTCAGTACTACGAAAACCTCAAGGTTAAGGGTGCTGTAACGAAAGAAAACTGCAAGTTCCTGCAAATCAACAACCACTATGTGGATGCTGCCAGCAACAACGAGGAACACAACCTGCCGATGAGCTTCCTCGACCTGAGCGAAGCTACGGTGGCTGCCGATGTCACGATGAGCGACATCATGGCGGGTGCTCCAAAGGCTAACAACACGCTGGTTTACTTGCCCGAAGGCAACACCATCGAGGCTGCCAATGCCATTGTTGGTACCAACGCCAAGGAATTGGCACTCAACGATACGCTGACTTTCGTTTCGCCCAAGGCATTTACTGCCGAAGCTGTGAACTACAGCCGCGAATTCAAGGCCGACAGCTACGCTACGCTCTTCTTGCCCTTTGGCACTGAGAAGTTCGACGGCGAGGCATACAAGTTTGTCAAGGCCGACAGCGAAAAGCTTTACTTCGAAACGGCTAAGCAGCTCGAAGCACTCACTCCCTACCTGGTGAAGCCGCTCAGCGCGAAACCTTTTGCCAACGCTGCTGCCGAGGTGGCTGTGGCTGCTAACGACATGGTGGTTAAGGTTACGAACAACGGCATGACGTTTGCCGGTGTGCTCACCGCAGCTGATTCGCTCAATGCCGAAGGCGAAAAGGTGTTTGCCCTGAATGCTGACCATGCCTTTGCACCTGTCAACGACAAGGCTTGTGCTGCCTTCCGTGCCATCATGTTTGGTAACAGCAAGGCCGAGGTGCTTACGCTGGTTATCGACAACAAGGTAACGGGTATTGTCGACGCGTCGCTCGATTTCAACAAGTTGGTCGACGTTTACAACATCGAGGGTAAGTTGATTCGCAGCCGCGTTGCCGCTGCATCTGCACTCAACGGCCTCGGTTCGGGAATTTACATCATCAACGGTAAGAAGGTGATTAAGTAATTTCTGCGTACGCTATTCAACAATCTATTTGTAATCACTCACATTTTAATTTAGCGGCTCTTTTCACCCGCCGTCCATCATTACTCGCATTGCTGCGCTTACTGCCGACGGTTGGTGAAAAGGGCCGCTATTTTTAAATCAATACTTTATATATGAACAAAAAATTTATACTTCTCGCGGCTCTGGCCGGAGGGGTTACTCTGGGCGCGCAGGCTCAGCAACTCCCCAATGCCAACTTCAATGGCAAATGGGTTGATTGTATTCCCTTCATTGGCAGCAATGAAACAGGAATAGTTCAAGGTACACAACCCGAAGGTTGGGTTATCTCAAACGTTAACGGCTATCAAGGTCTTGGTGCCACTATCGTAGGTAGCCAGCTTACCGAAAATGAAAACTTGGCTGTAGCATTGAAGAACACCCCCAACCCTCTCATGGCTTCGCAGATTGTACCGGCTTACATGAGCCTTGGTACCACCTGGAACACCTCAAAGGGTATGTTCCCCATCACCAATAAGGACGGAGGTTCGTTTGGCGGTATGAAGTTTACGCACCGTCCCGATGCCATTCAGTTCAAATACAAGCGCACGGCTGCTGAACCCAGCGTTCCTGCTACGGTTGTAGCTTACATGTGGAAAGGCGAATGGCAGCAAGCCGACGTTCCCGTGAGCATTGCTTTGAGCGGTGAACCCACGAAGGAAACCATGATCAACCGCGACCGCAGCATTCTGGGTATAGAATCGGCCGAAGGTGGTGCGGTTACCAAAAGCGAAGATGCACTCTGCATTGCCCAGATTCAGGAAAAACTCAGCGAAATTACCGAAGAATGGAAGGAAATGACCATTCCCTTCAACTATGCTGACAAAAACGCAGTGCCCACTCACATCAACGTAATCTTTGCTGCCAACGACTACTTCGACGCTTCAACGGTGAAGAAAGACAACACCTTGAGCATCGACGACGTAGCATTTGTTTACTACCACGCCCTCGAAAGCCTCACCTACGGCGACAAGGTATATACGCCCAATGCCGAAGGTGTAATCGACCTCAGCGAAGTGGCCTTCGATGCCAATACGCCCATGCAGTTCCATGTAAAGGGTGTAGGTGCTACGGTTGAAAAAGGCACACTGAACGCCGACACGCAAGAAATGACGCTTGAGGTTCGCGGTAACGACTTCGCTGCCAACCCCGAAAGCAAAACCACTTATACGCTCCGCTTCAAGGCCGAAGCTCCCGCTCCTGCACTCGAACTCACGTCGCTCACCATCAGCGGCATGCCTTTCGAAGCACTCGAAGCTGGCAAAACGGCCTACACCCTGCCCTACGTTTACAACCCCGGCATCGTGTTCAAGGGTACGACCAACGAGGGCTACACGGTGGGCGAAAGCGTGTTCGACAACAAGGCTAAGACGCACACGGTTAACGTGGTAGACCCGGCGAAGAATGACACAACCAGCTACGTGTTCAGCTTCACCGACGCTGTGGAAGATGCTGCTACCGGCAACTACGAAGGTTCACTCAGCGTAGTGCTCACGGCTCAGGACGATAACAGCGTACCTACGGCACTCAGCAATGCAAATATCCGCATCACCAAGAATGCAAACGGTACAATCAACCTGGCCATCGACGACTTCTCATTCGGCGGTATGGTTGTAGGCGACATCTTTGTATCGAACGTGCCCATGAAGGACGGCAAAATCGAAAAGACGCGCCGCACCATCCTCATGACCGACTTTGACGAAGCAGGCAACAAACTCGAATACAGCCTGGGCTGGATGATGGGTGCACTTCCCGTTGAGGTTAGCGCCGATTTGAACACCACCGACAAGCGCACTTCGGCTTCGATCGACATCATCACGGCCGAGAACCCCATGTTGGCCATGATGTTCAAGGGCATCCACGTTGACTTCGTTCCCTTCACCGTAAGTGGTGAAATGAAAGAAAATGGTTTCGGTGGTCGTCAGTACTACGAAAACCTCAAGGTTAAGGGTGCTGTAACGAAAGAAAACTGCAAGTTCCTGCAAATCAACAACCACTATGTGGATGCTGCCAGCAACAACGAGGAACACAACCTGCCGATGAGCTACCTCGACCTGAGCGAAGCTACGGTGGCTGCCAATGTCACAATGGACGATATCATGGCTGGTGCTCCGAAGGCAAACAACACGCTGGTTTACCTGCCTGCAGGCAGTACCATCCAGGCAGCGAATGCTATTGTTGACTCAAAAGCTACTAATTTCGTAGTGAACGATCAAGTTGCCTTCCACGCTCCCAAGGCCTTCACCGCTACGCAGGTAAGCTATAACCGTGCGTTCAACACTACGAACGGCTATGTTTCGAGCTTTGTACTTCCCTTTGCCATGAATACGAACGATGTTGACGGCAAGGTTTACAAGTTCAATGCGGTAAATGGCGACAACGTGAACTTTACCGAAGTAACGGGTCAGTTGGAAGCCAATGTGCCCTATCTGATTGTGGCCAACAGCGCGAATCCGTTTAGCACGGCTTTAGCTAATGGAGTACAAATCGCAGCTACGCCCGAAAAGATGGAAGTGACGGCAAGCAATGCGCCGGGCTTTGCACACATCGGTTCGTACAACACGACGAAGGTAACTTCAACCGCCGAAGCCACCTACTACGGCTATACGGGCGGTAAGTTCGTCAAGGCCAACACGGGTACGCTCAACCCCTTCCGCACGCTGATTAAGGCTACCGGTGCCACTGCCACACAGCTCAGCTTGAAGCTCGACGGCGAAGTGACGGGCATCATCGGTGTGAACACCGAACTCGGCAAGGTAGACGTTTACAACCTTGAAGGTAAATTGGTTCGCAGCCAGGTGGAAGCAGCTACGGCACTGCAAGGCTTGGAGAAGGGCGTTTACGTAATCAATGGTAAAAAAGTAATGAAGTAAGCAAGGTTTTGAAGTGGGCGTTGTTATATAAGGGTGGTGCACGGCGGCTATGCTGACAAAGTCCGCCGCTTGCACAGCCTCAACGCCCGCTTTATGCCGACACGATTCACACACATACAATATTTTAATCACTCGACACATCATGAATAAAAAAACATATCAAGCTCCTGCGGCGCAAATCATCGAACTCGAAGCGCAATTACCTTTGGCTGGAAGCATCACCGGAAATACCAGCGGTGAGGGTCAAGACGACGTAACCTTCGAAAGCAGCGATAAAGGCTGGAGCAGCGACAGCTGGAGCAGCGACGAGGAGTAACAGACTCACATAATCTGCACAGTATGTAATTACTCAATCAATACCTTACTGTAAAGCCCCCAACGGTCATTACCGACCGTTTGGGGGCTTTTTCGGTGACTATGGGGCTGCATGGGGTACAGTGGCTTCATTTTTTGAAAAGCAATGGGTGTTTCTCGTCAATTTATCGTAATTTTGCCACACAGGAATCGCTCTGAGCTTGCTCTCAAGAGCTATGCTGAGGTGCAGCCTGACTTCACCGAAGGCCATAGTACCTCAGCCCAGCGTAAAGTGAACGACACCTTGGGGCTCCCCAGAACTGGGTTTAAAAGGTTTCCATATCCCCACACCTTTTGGCTACAGATTCTGGCTGTGTACAGGTCCTGGCTGTAAATGTTAAACAGTGGGCTTGCGTATGCGTGAATTTTCATTAAAAAATAAAGTCTTCACCCCCGTATGCTTGCAGTGGTTTGAGCCACGAACCGAGCTATACTTCAAATTTACTCCGAACTAATGCGAATTAGTTCCGAGCTTGTTGAAATTAGTTCCGAGCCAGTTCGAATTAGTTCCGAGCCAGTTTCAACAATCGGGAAACTACTGATAATCAGCGCTTTCAAAATTTCGACAAATCGGGTTCTTGCCGATGGGGTACGCCCGGGAATGCATGCAGAAACGAACTTTGAGTTTTCACACTTATTGTTTTTTTTGTTAAAAACCGGAATGAGCCTAACAAGCGCGGAACAAATGCCAAGCCCTGCTGACTGCTCTGCCTCAAAAGGCGAAATACCTACTTATAATTCTATCGAAGTATTTTTACATTTGAATACCTGCTTTCCTTATGAAAATCCTACGGGGGGGAGGCATAGTTGAAGTCGGGATTTTATCGTAATTTTGCCACACTGGAATCGAACCGATTCACCCAAATTTTTGACTAACAAGTTGCATTATGACTAAACGCTTACTTATTTGCTGCTTCATGCTTTGCCTCACAGCCCTTGGTGCACAGGCACAATCGGCTGTGAAATATGGATACCTTAACTACGATTCGCTGCTCTACGCCATGCCCGAATATGCGGCTGCCCAGCGCGACCTGGCGGAACTGCGCAAAAAGTATGAACAGGAGGCGGTGTACAACGAAAAAGAATTTAAACGCCTGTTTGCCGACTTTTTGCAGGGGCAAAAGGACTTTCCTCAAAACATTTTGCTGAAACGCCAGCGCGACTTGCAGGATGCTATGGAAAAGGGCATTGCCTTTCGCCGCTCGGCCGATTCGCTGCTGGTTTGCGCCGAACGCGATTTGCTGCGGCCGGTTCACACCATTCTGAACGCGGCTATCCGTGCGGTGGGACTGGAACGTGGCTACGAATACATACTGAACACGGCACAGCGGGCCTATCCTTTCATTCACCCCGAAGTGGCGGAGGATGCTACGCCGTTTGTGCGGGCTAAACTGTCGGGGGGGGTGCAACCGGTGCCGGCAACGGGAGTGACAAACCGCTCGACTGCGGTGCCTGCCAGCACGATTAAGACGACAAAGGAGGGTAAATCTGAAACTAAGCCTGCAAAATCTGATTCGCCGCAAACTGCGACGGAACCGGTGATTGAGGCTGACCCGGTAATCGTTGTTGAACCCTAAACTTGCGTTATCATGGAAAAATGTCCTATCGGGGTGTTCGACTCCGGCTACGGCGGACTCACCATTCTGCGCCAGATGCGCCAAATGCTTCCGCAATACGATTACTTGTATTTGGGCGACAATGCCCGCGCTCCGTATGGTTCGCATTCGTTCGAGGTGATTTACCGCTACACGCTTCAGGCGGTGGAGGCACTGTTTGCACAGGGTTGCCGCTTGGTGATTTTGGCGTGCAACACGGCTTCGGCCAAGGCTTTGCGTACCATTCAGCAGAACGATTTGGCGCGCATTGATGCTACGCGCCGTGTGTTGGGCGTTATCCGCCCTACGGTCGAGGCTATCGGGCCGCTGACGCAGTCGCGCCATGTGGGCGTGCTGGCTACGGCGGGTACTATCAATTCGGGGTCGTACACCATGGAAATTCGTAAACTCTGGCCCGACATTGAGGTGACGGGGCAGGCTTGCCCGATGTGGGTGCCGCTGGTTGAGAACTTTGAATTCGATTCGCCGGGGGCTGACTACTTTGTGAAAAAGCGCATTGAGGGCATTTTGCGGCTCGACCCGGCCATCGATACGCTGATTTTGGGCTGTACGCATTATCCGCTGCTGATGAACAAAATTCTGAAATACACGCCGCCGGGGGTGCGACTGGTGCCGCAGGGCGAATATGTGGCGGCTTCGCTGCGCGATTACTTGACGCGACATCCGGAAATGGAGTGTAGGCTGAGCCGTCAGGGCGAATGCCGATACCTGACGACGGAAAGTGCGGAGAAGTTTAACGAAACGGCTATGCTCTTCATGCACGAAAAGGTGGCGGCCGAAAATATTTCATTGGGCTGCTAAGGGGGAATGTGGCAAACAGCGCAGGGTGTGAACCGGCCAACGAGAAAATTCGTTTGGCGGATTCACACCCTGCGCTGTTTGGGCTGTTGGGGCTATGGACAAAGAAGTCGTGTAAAATTTTCTGACGAAGATTTGATAGGGAGATTTATCTCAAAAAAAAGCCACCGCTGTTCCCTTTGGCAGGGTGCAGCGGTGGCTGTTTTGTTTGAGGCTTCTGTTATTAAGCACTCACGTTGCGAGAGCACAGATTACTTACGCAGACCGAGAGCCTTAACAAGTGCACGATAACGCGTGATGTCCTTGTTTTTCAGGTAGTTGAGGAGCGCGCGGCGCTTACCTACCATCTTAACGAGTGAGCGTTCAGTCGTATGATCTTTACGGTTAGCCTTCATGTGCTCCGTCAAGTGGGCAATACGGTAAGAAAACAAAGCTACCTGGCTTTCTACTGAACCGGTATCCGAGTTAGACTGTCCGTACTTACCAAAGATCTCTTGCTTCTTTGCAGAATCTAAATACATTGTGTATGAATTTGGAAAAAATGAATGAAAAACTATACTGCAAACCCTAAAGGTTCGACAAACCCAACCTTCGGGCGGCATAGCGGGTGCAAAATTACAAAGTTATTTCGATGTAACAAACTGAAACTCAAGTTATTTGGGCGGAATAGTGCCAAAAGTCGGCATTTTTGGTAGAAGTTGCCTGGGTGTAAGGTTTATTCACACCTGAAAGTGGGCTTACTTGGGGTGGATTGTGTAACTTTGTTGTAGCCGGTTGCCCGGTGTGTGTCCTGTACATGCTGTTGGGCTGTGGCTGCGCTGCGGCGGAGTGGCTTTGTGGCTGCCCTGCCGAGGCAATTATTTACAGAACTAATACTTTTATTTCAAACCATGAGTAAAAACATCACTATCCGGTGTAAAAATACGGGACGCTCACACCGCGTGCCCATCGGTTTCACCCTCGAAGAGGTGTACGAAATGCTGGACCTTAATATGCCGCATGGCGCAACGAGTGCTAAGGTAAATAATAAGGTGGAAGGATTGCACTTCATGTTTTTCAACGACAAGGATGTGGAGTTTCTTGACATTACTTCGCCTTCGGGACTGCGCACGTACACGCGCTCGCTGTTCTTTGTGCTGTACAAGACGGTGTACGATTTGTATGGCAGCCGGGCGCCGCTGCGCATCGATACGCCGGTGTCGAACGGTTACTACTGTCACCTCGACATTGAGGGGGGCGTGACGCCCGATGTGGTGGAGCGTCTGAAGGTGCGTATGCAGGAAATCGTGAAGGCTGACTTGCCGTTTCACCGCATCACTTGCCCGACGGAGGAGGCTATTGCGCGCTTCCGTACCGACGGTTTGGAAAGCAAGGCGCAGCTGCTTGAGGGCTTGGGCTCGCTTTACACCACGTACTACACGCTCGACAATGTGGCGGACTACTTCTATGGTTCGCTGCTGATTCAGACGTCGCAACTTTACTTGTTTGACTTGGTGAGCTACGGCGACGGACTGCTGCTGCGCATTCCTGACCCGAAAAACCCGAATGAGCTGAAGCCGATGATTGATCAGCCGAAGATGTTTGAGGTGTTTCGCGAACAGCACCGCTGGAACGAAATTCTGGGGGTTACGACGGTTGGGGAGTTTAACCATGCGTGCGACTTGGGCTTCACAAACCAGTTGGTGAACGTGAGCGAGGCACTGCAGGAGAAGAAAATTTCGCGACTGGCTGACCGCATCGCGGCTAACCCGGACTATAAGGTGATTCTGATTGCGGGACCTTCGTCGAGCGGTAAGACGACGTTTTCGAAACGCTTGAGCGTGCAGCTGATTGCTTGCGGACTGAAACCGGTGCCTATTTCGACGGACGATTACTTTGTGGACCGCGAACATACGCCGCGCGACGAAAACGGGGAATACGACTTTGAACATATCGATGCAATGAACATCGACTTGCTGACTGCGCAACTCAATGCAATGGTGCAGGGCGAGGAGGTGGAACCGCCACGCTTTAACTTCGAAACGGGAAAACGGGAACCAAGCGGACGAATACTGAAACTGGCTCCGAACGATATCCTGATTCTGGAGGGTATTCACGCGCTGAACCCGAAACTGACGGAGGGGGTGCCCGATAAGCATAAGTTTAAAATTTATGCTTCGGCACTGACGACCATCATGCTCGACGACCATAACTACATTCCAACTACCGACAACCGCTTGCTGCGCCGCATTGTGCGCGACCACAAATATCGGGCGCGTTCGGCGCAGGAAACGATTCGCCAGTGGCCGTCGGTGCGAAGGGGCGAGGAACGGTGGATTTTCCCGTTCCAGGAACAGGCTGACGAAATGGTGAACACGGCTTTGCTCTTTGAACTGGCTGCCTTGCGCGAACAGGCACTGCCTTTGCTGGAGCAGGTGCCTGAAAAGTCGGCCGAATATTCCGAGGCTTACCGCTTGCGCAAATTCCTGACTTATCTTAAACCGATTTCAACGCGTGGCCTTCCGCCAACTTCGCTGCTTCGCGAATTTTTGGGTGGCAGCACGTTTGAGTATTAGAACAATCACAAAGAAAATATTTTGGGCTGATTTTAGACAAAAGAAAGTTATGCGTTGAAAAAACGACGATTGATACGCATTACAAGAAAAAAAGTAATAAATTTGCACCCGGTAACTTTATTTACTAATCTTAATTTATTACTACTATGTCAGACGAAATGAATAACATGAACAGCAATTATCAGAACCCGGAAATGCAAAAGGATTCAGCGGGTTGTATGGGGCTGGTTGTCTCATTCTTCATACCGATTGTCGGCATCATTTTGTATTTTGTGAAACGAAGCCCTATGTTCGATGCCCGAGGCTATCTTTATGCAGCTGGCGCAGGCTTTGCGCTTTCTCTGATTCTGCAAGTTGTAGCATCTGTATTGATGTAGTTGCATTGATGCGCCTGGAAAAGGCATTCAATGCGCCCGAAAAAGCATTCAATGCGCCTGGAAAAGGCATTCGAAAAAGCATTTATGTATGTTTTTCACCTCGTGAAAATATTTTACCTCACAAAAAAAACCTCCGTCACTTCGCTGATACGAAGCACCGGAGGTTTTTTAGTGAAAGTTTACAGCATTATTTAGCGGGGAAATCGAACTGTTCGAGTTTCAATGCGCCGCATTCTTCGAGCTGGGCTACATACTGGATGAAGTGTGCGGTTTGCTTGTGGGCATCGAGGGCTTCCTGGCTTGCCCATGTTTCGCAAATCATGAACACGTCGGCGCGGGTGCCGCTTTCAAACACGTCGTACGAAACACAGCCTTCTTCCTTTTGCGAAGCGGCTACCAAAGCCAAAGCTGCATCGAGGGCTTCCTCGTAGCGACCTTCCTTGGCTTGGAAAAAACAATTTAATCTGAGCATAAGATTTATGTAATTAAGCTGCACCGGATGCTTCACCTGCGGTGTAACCCCGATGCAGCGGTTTGGTTCAGCGTAAGGGATTTGGGCACTACGGTTGGAAAGGGCTGCTGCGATGAGCACATTCCTCAAGTAGACGTTTCCCAATCAAATGTTTCCCGGTTATGTTCAAGTAGATGTTCCCTAATATTTTTTAGAACATATAAGCTACTTGCACCTGGAAGCTGTTGGCGCGGTAACGCAGCTCGTAGTCGTTGGATTGACCGGCTTCACCACCAAAGTTTTCGAAGATGTTTTTACCCGTGCGGCTCAAGGCAAAGTTGTAGCCTACACCGATTTCGAGATGACGGAGCAAACGTACGCCGGCACCGATGTTCCACGTGGTGTTCATGTTGCTGCGATCGAAGTTGGCACCCGAACCGAGGTTGTTCCAACGCATGTTCTGCAGGGCAAAGCCAAACTGCGGACCGGTTGCGATGTAGATGCCGGCAGTTTTGCCCAGACCGATGTTGTAGCGCAGGTTGATGGGAATTTCGATGGTGCGGTACTTCGTAGACTCGCCTTCGATGTCCAAGTCGCGCTCAGAGTATTGAAGGGCTGCGTCAACGCCCAGGCCAATCACGGTGCTGAAGTTCATTTTCGGACCTACGTACCAGCCGCATTTGGCGTCGGAGTTCAAACGGTGGGCCGAACCGCCGTGACGGTCGTTACCGCTAAACTGGAGTTTCGTAAGGTTCATACCGGCTACAATACCAAAGTCGAACGATTGAGCCTGTGCAATGCCTAATGCCATGAGCAGTGACACGCAGAACGTCATGATTCTTTTCATAGACATGATGTGTTGTAAATTAGTAATTGAGTGATTAAATGAAACTATTGAAATCGTAGATAACGCAGGTGCGCCAACGCATTGGTCAACGCACCCGCGTTTGGGTTTTCGGATTTCCTCTGTCTGCTTGTCAAAAGGGGAAAAAGGGTTATTCAGCTTCCTCTGTCTGCTTGTCAGAAGGGGAAGAAAATGGGAATGGTCGTAATGGCTACAATACCCATGATGATTTGCAGGGGCAAACCTACCTTTACGTAGTCCATAAAGTTATAATGTCCGGCATTCATCACCATGGCATTCGGCGGCGTACAAATCGGTGTGGCAAAGCAGGCACTGGCAGCCACGGCGGCTGTCATCATGAACGGCGTGGGCGAAACGCCAAGCTGTTCGGCTGCTGCCCAAGCTATCGGAGCAACCAGAATGGCGGTGGCAGAGTTGCTGATAAACGTCGACAGCGACGAGGTTACGATATACACACCTGCCATTGCGGCAATGGGGCCAAAGTCGCGAAGGTTTTCAACGAGCGTAGTGGCAATCCATGCAGAAATACCCGTTTTCGACAAGGCTGTCGACATGGGCATCATGGCGGCAATCAGCACAATACTTTCCCAGCCTATCATTTTGTAGGCGGCATCTACACTGCGCACACAGCGCGTCAGCACCATGAGCAATCCGGCGATAATCACCGTGGCTACGGGCTTAACGCCTATTTGGTCGGCAAATACCATAAAGAACACCATGGCCACCATGATTCCGGCAGCCAGAGGGGCTTTGTGGTCGAGTGCCACACTTTCGGCATCTTCGCTGGGCGAACCAATGACAATCCATTCGCGGTTCTTCTTGGCCATGCTTTCAATGCCTTTCCATGCGCCATGCACCAGAATCATATCGCCATTCTTGACGTTTGACTCCAGCACGTTGTCGAACATATACTTGCCCTGACGCTTGATGGCCAGAATGTTCACGCCAAAGCGTTCCTTGAAATTAGCCTTGATGAGCGGGCGGTTAATGAGTGCCGAATCGGGCGAAATGAGCACTTCGGCCAAACCTACTTCGTAAAAATCGAGTTTGCCTCTGCCTTCGCGTTCTTCGTCTTCGAACACCGAAAGGTAATTATCGGCTGCAAATTTATTCACTTTTTCTCGTTCGCCCAACACATAGAGCGTATCTCCTGCCTGAAACATGGTTTCGATGGTCACTGTTTCCTGAATGCTGGTGCTGAACATGGAACGGTTAGCGCGTCGCACTTCGAGGATAGTAACCCCATAATTTCGGCGAATATCGAGTTCGCCTACGGTGCGTCCTTCGAGCAGCGAAGTACCTTCGATGGCTTGCAGGCGGAACACGAGGTCGTTGATGTGGTAATCATGCAGCAGCGTGGCCAGCGACAGGTCGTTGCCTTGTTCCACCTGGTCTTTTTCCTTTTTGTTCAGGAAAAAGCGGCAGAGCGGATAAAGCAGCAACAACCCTACGGCCATACAGATAAGGCCGATGGGGAAAAAGTCGAAAAAGCCAAAACCTTCGCGTCCGTTATCGCGCAAATAGCCATCGACAATCAGGTTAGGCGGCGTACCGATGAGCGTAAATATACCACCCATCGAACTGGCAAAGGCCAGCGGCATCATGAGTTTGCTCGGGCTGGTTCCGGCCGTCTTGGCCATGGCCAGCACAATGGGAAGCAGCAGTGCCACTGTTCCTGTGTTGCTCACAAAGGCGGCTACCGTAGCCGTGACGAGCATCACCAGAAAGAAAAGTTTCTTTTCGCTCGTACCGGCCAGTTTCAGCAAACGTCCCGAAATGATTTTGGCCAAACCGGTTTGGAACACAGCTCCGCCCACGATAAATAGGCCAATCATCATGACTACGGCTGAATTGGAAAATCCCGCCAAAGCCTCGCCCGGGGTCAACACGTTAGTTACTAACAGCAACGCAAGCGAACACAGTGCCACGATGTCTGAACGCACTTTGTCGGCTATGAAAGCCATAATGGTTAGGGCAAAAGTGGCAACGACCACTACAATCTGCCCTGTGGGCGAAGCGATAAACTCCGCCGCATGATTAAACATTTCCATGGTTAGTATTAGTGTAAGAAGTTAGCAAAGGCGAAAATAAAGAATCCTTTCTGAATAGCCAAAGTTTTTTACCCCGAAATGTGCGAACCTTATTTTTTAAAAAATTCAATGCTACATCCTGAATGTCAAATTGATTCACAAAAAAGCGAAACCAACGCGATTACTTTGTTACAAATTCATGATGAAAAGTGAACTATATGAATAGCAACCACTGGTTACTGAAAAAATAATTGTATTTTTGCCATTCGGAAAATGAGCCGTTGGCTACCAAACTGTTTTCTGTCGGTTTGCCCCTATTTGCCGCATTTGCCGGCGCACAAGCCCCGACGCGCTCCTTTTCATGCTACTACTTGAATTATTATTACTAAAAAAAATAAAATTCTCCCCATTATGGAAAAACTTAGCTACGCGCTCGGTATGGTAATCGGCCATAACTTGAAGAACATGTCGGTTAATGAAATCAACGCTGCTGATTTTGCAGCTGCTGTCAGCGATGTGCTGGCCGGCAACACCACGAAAATCGACGATGCCGAGGCACAGCAGATTGTAAACACTTTCCTCCAGAAGCAACAGGAAGAAATGGGCAAGGCTGTTCGCGAAGACGGCGAACGCTTCCTCGCTGAAAACGCTAAGAAGGAAGGCGTGACGGTACTTCCCAGCGGATTGCAGTACACGGTTATCAAGGAAGGCAATGGTGCCAAACCCCTTGCTACCGACCGCGTAAAGTGTCACTACGAAGGCACGCTGCCCAACGGTACCATTTTCGATTCATCGTACAAGCGCGGTGAACCCGCCGTATTCCCTCTCAATGGTGTAATTGCCGGATGGACTGAAGGTGTGCAGCTCATGAACGAAGGTGCCAAGTATCGCTTTTTCATTCCTTACCACCTCGCTTACGGTGAACGCGGTGCCGGACAGGCTATTCCTCCCTACGCTGCATTGGTGTTCGACGTTGAACTCATCGAAGTGGTAAAATAATTGGTCAACTGATATTGCCTAACAACAAACACAAACTATATCAATGAAAAAAATCGTGATGGCAACGTTCGTTGCCGCAACTGCGCTTTTCAGCGCGTGCAACGATGGTGCGCCCAAGGCTCACCTTCAAACCGAAGTTGATACCCTGAGCTACGAAATGGGTATTGTTATGTCGGCCGAACGCAGCAATTTCGAAGCCATGCTCGCACAGCAGGGCAGCGACTCGGCTTATGTCGATGAGTTCATCAAGGGCTACATGGCCGGTATGAAGTCGGGCGACGACAAGAAGAAAATGGCTTACTACATGGGTGTACAGGCCGGTATGCAAACCAAGATGCAGTTGCCCATGATTGAGCAGCAGGTGTTCCAGGGCGACTCTACCAAGAAGGTTAGCCTCAAAAACTTCATCGCCGGTTTCACCAACTTCGCTACCGACAAAGTGGTATTGAAGAACGATTCGGGCAAGCCCCTCGACCGTGAATCGGCCAACAAGCACATCATGGAATACATGTTCGGCAAGCAAAAGAAGGAAAGCGCCGAATTCATGGCTGCCAAGGCTAAGGAAGCCGGTGTAAAGGAACTCACCGACGGTATTTACTACAAGGTGCTCACTCCCGGTTCGGGCGACAAGCGTTGCACCATCAACGACAGCATCACCGTGAAGTACGAAGGTAAACTCCCCACGGGCAATGTGTTCGACACCTCAGAACGTCAGGCCAACGGCACCGTTACGATGCCTCTTGCCCGCACCATCGAAGGTTGGAAAAAAGCACTTCCGCAAATGCCTGTCGGCGCTACCTGGGAACTCTACATCCCCTACGAACTGGGCTACGGCGAAACGGGTTCTGGTCCCATTCCTCCGTTCTCGGCTCTGATTTTCAAAATTACGCTCGTAGACATTAAGTAATTCATTCGCCGAATTTTTTTCAGCAAATAAAGCAGAACCGTGCGACACGAACGAGCGTCGCGCGGTTCTTTTTTTTCTTTTTCAACAAAAACTATGCAATTCAAATCACTCCTTACCATTGCCCTGGCAGCAGCCGTTTGCGCTCCCGCCACCGCACAACGCAAAAAGAAAAGCAAAAAGAAAACCGCCAAGACCGAACTGCTGCAACCGGCTAAGCAGCTCAAGAGCATCGACGGCAAGACCTTCAGCTACGCACTCGGTGTAGCTCAGGGCGAAAGCCTCCGTCATTACCTCATCCAGCAGCTCGGTGTGGATTCTGCCTATATAAAGTATGCCGTTGAAGGCATTCAGGCCAACCTTACCGAAGACGAGCGCAAACAGCGCGAAGCCTTTGCTGCCGGACTGAAAATTGCCGACATGAACCGCCGGAACATCAGCGTGTTCAACCAGCAGGCTACCGGCAAGGCCGACACCCTGTATATGGACAACAAGGAATTTGAGCGTGCCCTTGCCCAGGTTGTATTGGGTCAGCCCACGGCTTTCAAGTCCGACAGCGCCATGGTGCTGCTTGAATCGCAGTTCAAGTTCCAGAGCGAAAAGCACAAGCAGGCTAACCTCGCATGGTTGGAGCAGAACAAAAAGCTGAAAGGCATCAAGACGTTGCCCAGCGGCCTGCAGTACCGCGTACTCACCGAAGGCACCGGCCCCGTAGCCACCGACAGTTCTGAGGTAGAAGTTCACTACGAAGGTTCGCTCATCGACGGCACCGTGTTCGACTCGTCGTACAAGCGCAACCAGCCCGCCACTTTCCGTCCGAACCAAGTTATCAAGGGATGGCGCGAAGCCCTCACCATGATGCCCGAAGGCTCGGTATGGAATCTTTACATTCCCTCGGACCTCGGCTATGGGGAACGTGGTTCTGGCCAGCAGATTCCGGGAAACTCTACGCTGATTTTCAAGGTAGAATGCCTCAAGGTAAAGAATAACCCTGCCAAGAAGTAAACAAATACTGCCCCACCCCTGCTTTTGTGCGAGAAACGGGGTGTCGGCTCCATGCAAAAGGCTGTTCCGGCCTCTTACGCGCTGCCTCGCAAAGGCTAAACGTAAGACCGGAACAGCCTTTTTTTTGCAAATGAATGTGTTTCAGACAGGCCCACCAGCCTTACTTTCTTTTGTAGCAAAATGTCAAAGAACGCTCAATGCTAATTACTCATCCATGTGCAGCTTCTTTTTGTAATACGAGCGTGCCGTGTACAGTGCCGCAGCCGGGTTATGTCCCGTCACGCGGTCCTTCGTAACGAGCGTCGTCACGTAGGCCTCGGAATAGCGGTAGAACAGGCTGTCGTGTCCCACACACAGGCCAATCACCACGTTCAAGTCCGTATGCGCCTCGTTCAGCAGCCGGGCTTGCAGAATGGGGTTACACATGGCTGCCCCGATGCCCTCGCAAGCAGCCGGAATACCCACCGACGTCTTGGCCTTTCCGCCCACCTTGCAAATCACGGCATAGGGTTCAAACCCATTTTTCCGCAATATCTGCGCAAAGATGCGCGCCTCGTTAATCAGTCCGATGCAGTTGGCAATACCAATTTTCCGCGCCCCGATTTTGCGGGCAAAGGTCATGATTTCCTCCACGCGTGTCAGCTGGCAATAGCCCTCGTACTCCACCTCTGCGCTCGCCACCATCACCTCGTGGTTGCGGTCGTCGTTGTAGCGTTCCATGGCCCAATCCAAATCGGCCTGATCCAAGTTCGTGGTCAGGCAAAATTCGGGATAAGTGCGATTTTTGAATTTACAGTTTTGCGTGCCGCAGTCCACGCAGCTGCGCAGTTGTTCTTTTTCGTTCATAAGTCAAAATGTTTTTTTGGAAGGTCGGTTCTTTAAGGTTTTGACAAAGTTACAAACCTTTTTCAAAAATAGTTGTACTTTTGTAGACGACTTCAGTATTTGTTTTCTTGAAAATACCTACCCAACGACCAAAAACATACAAGCATGCAGAAACTCGTAGTACTTACAGGTGCCGGCATGAGTGCCGAAAGCGGATTCAGCACCTTTCGCGATGCCGGCGGACTTTGGGAACAGTATCCCGTTGAACAAGTAGCCACCCCCGAAGGCTGGCAAACCAACCCTAATCTGGTCACCGATTTTTACAACGGCCTGCGCGAACAGCTCGTAGCGGCGCGGCCCAACCGGGGACACGAATTGCTGGCCCAGCTCGAACAGCATTTCGACGTAACGGTGGTGACGCAAAATGTCGACGACCTTCACGAACGCGCCGGTTCGTCGCACGTCATTCACCTGCACGGCGAACTGATGAAGGTATGCTCCTCGGCCAACCCCGACAACCCGGCCTGCATCCGCACCCTTCCGCCCGACCATCTGCGCGTGGCTCATGGTGAACTTGCCGCCGACGGTTCGCTGCTCCGTCCGTGGATTGTATGGTTTGGCGAGGCTGTGCCCAACCTCGTTCCAGCGGCCGACATTACCGCTCAGGCCGACATTTTTGTCATCGTCGGTTCCTCGTTGCAAGTCTATCCTGCCGCCGGCCTCATCCGCTACACCCGCCCCGGCATACCCATATACCTCATCGACCCACAGCCCGTGCAAGTGCCGGGCCACTACCACATCGAGGTCATCAGCCAAAAGGCCTCCGAAGGCATGGCCACGCTCGTCAGCCGCCTTTTACCATCGGTCTGAGAGCCAAATGCAACAAAAACCCAAAACAGGAAGCCACCGTGGCTACGGGGCTTCCTGTTTTTTTGCTTTCAGCAACAGCGCGTCGTACGGGCAAATAAAAAACGGGGTTTTTTCTTTGCTCGCCACTCGGCTTGCACTTTGGCTGAAGCCCAAGTTAGGCGGCGCCTCGGACAAGCAAATAAAAAACGAGTTTTTTCTTTGCTCGCCACTCGGCTTGCACTTTGGCTGAAGCCCAAGTTAGGCGGCGCCTCGGACAAGCAAATAAAAAACGAGTTTTTTCTTTGCTCGCCACTCGGCTTGCACTAACTTTGCCAACGCTTTGAAACAATCAAGGGAAGCAACCCACAAACGGCAACTGCACAGCGCAGAATTTGCTACAAAAGATTACTTAAATGAAAATTATTCATACCGCTGACTGGCACCTGGGCAACGTGTTCCACGGACACACCCGATATGCCGAACATGAACATTTCCTGAAATGGCTGCTAAACACACTGCGCGAACAACAACCCGACGTGTTGCTGCTGACGGGCGATGTCTACGACTCGGCCAACCCTTCGGCACATGCCGAAAAATTGCTCTATAACTTCCTGCTTCAAGCCACTTCGGCGGTACCCGGACTGCAAGTGGTACTGACCGCGGGTAATCACGACTCGGCCGGACGACTCGAAGCTCCGGCTGAACTGCTCAAACAACACAATATATATGTAAGGGGTACCATCCGCATGGATGACGAGGGTAAACCCGATTTCGACCACTACTTGCTGCCGCTTTCGTCGCGACAGAGTTCGGAAGCCGAATGTGTTTGCTTTGCCTTGCCTTACTTGCGCACCGGCGACTATCCTTCGGCACTGAGCCCGGAGGAGGGACTGAATTATTATTTCGAAAACCTGCACAAACGGCTGAAAAAATCGAACTTCAAGGGGCTACCCGTGGTTGTGGCGGCACACTTTTATGCGGCCGGAGCAGAAATCTGCGAAAACGAACACTCCGAACGCCTGGTGGTGGGCGGACAGGACTGCGTCAGCGCCGAAGTGGTGGGACGCGGTGTGAGCTACACGGCTCTGGGGCATATTCATAAATCACAACCCGTGCGCGGACAACAAAGCATTTTCTATGCGGGCAGCGCGCTGCCTATGTCGTTTTCGGAAATCAACTACTCGCATGGGGTGATGTGTATCGACCTCGACACCGACGGCAAAGCGTCGGTGCAGCGCCTCACCTACACGCCGCTGCGCACGCTGCGCTGCATTCCGGCCAATAAGCAGCAAAAGGCTACGGTGGCTGAGGTGATGGAGGAAATTGCTCAACTGCCCACGCGCAGCAAACACGATGAGGGACTGAACTGGCCGTACCTCGAAATAAACATTGAAGAAAAACAGCCGGAACCTTCGCTCATGCACGATGTGATGGAGGCTTTGGCCGACAAGGCGGTGCTGTTCTGCCGCATGGTGCGTGTGCGCCAACAAACTGACGAGGCGCAAAACGCGGCTACCATGGGACTTTCGGCCGAGGCTATGCAAAGCATCAGTCCGCTGAAACTGGCGTGCGACCACTTCCGCGCACGCTACGGAGAGGATATGCCCGAACCGCTGATTGAACGATTCAAACAGGCTGAACACACGGCACTCAACGAAGAACAGAACAACCGGAACTAACATTGAACGCGGAAGGCGGAGGACGCACGAATATGACCTCTGCCACCGATACCGAATCACGGGCGGACGGACAATGGTGTCCGACGCTCTTTTTTCTACGTTACACCTTTACGCACAATGAAAATAGAGAAAATCATTCTCAACAACCTCACCTCAATCGAAGGTGAACAAATCATTGACTTTACGGCTGAGCCGCTGCGCTCGGCAGGGCTTTTTGCCATTACGGGCGACACGGGTTCGGGCAAATCGACCATACTCGATGCCATTTGCCTGGCACTTTACAACAAGGCTCCGCGATTCGACAACGTGGAACGCATTCCGGCCGGCGACCTGGAACTGGTGAGCAGTGCCCAGCAAATGCAGGCGGGCAACGTGGCAGGCATTTTGCGCCGCGGACAAAAGGAGGGAGGAGCTACGGTGGTGTTTGCTACCAACGATGGCGAACGCTACGAGGCTGAATGGAGCATCAGACTGACGCGAAACGGCAACTACAAAACACCGGAACGCACCTTGAAACAGCTGGCTCCCAACAAACAAAAATTTGACAAAGCGGAAATTCAGGACCAAATCAACCTGGCGGTGGGGCTGACCTACGAACAGTTTACACGTACGGTTATCCTGGCGCAAAACAGCTTTTCGAACTTTCTGAAAGCTAAAACGGCTGATAAAGCGGTGCTGCTCGAAAAACTGACGGGCACGGAGGTGTATGGCGCAGTGTCGGAACAGATTTACCAGTTTACGAACGATGCGGGCATCCTGACGCGCGACCTCGAAAACCAGATTCAGGGCATGATGCACGACTGCCTGGAACCGGAACAACTGCAGCAGGAAACGGAGAAAAAACAGCTGCTGACGGCGCAAAAACTGACAACGGAACAAAAACTGCAAAACTTGCAAAAACAGCTGGAATGGCTGAAACGAAACGACGAGGCGGTGGCTGAGGTGAAACGCTGCGAAATGCAGTTTGCTGCGGCCAACAAGGCGTGTATGGAAACGCGAGCCGAGGAACTGAAACTGGAACGCTACGATGCGCTCATCGGTATGCAACCCCTCTTTCAGGAAATTACCATGCGCCGAACGGATTTGCAGCAAATCAAGGAGGAACAGCACAACACAACGAGGGCCATTGAACAAATTCGCCGACAGGCTGAAACGGAGGCGGCACAGCTCGACATGGCACACGAACGAAGTGCCGAGGCCGAAAAGCACCGCGAACTGAGAACGGCGGCTATTAACAAGGGCTATGCGCTGACGGGCGAAATCAGCGGAGCGGCTGAACAACTGAAAAAGCACGACGTGCAGCTGAACGAAATTGGCAATGTGCTGACGAACCGGCAGAATGTGCTGAAAATTAAGCAGGACTTGCTGACAAAGGCTACGGCTGAAATCGACGTGAAGCAGCAGCACAAGCAGACGCTTTCGGTGCACCGCACCATGTTCGATAAGTTCGACCTGATTAAGGACAAACTATCGATGCTTTACACCGAAACGCAGCGCAATGTCGACAATCATAAAAAACAGAACAACCTGCAAAGGGACCGTGAGAACCTGCGCATTCAAAGCGAAAAGGCGGAGCAGGAACAGCACCAGACGCAGGCTAAACTGAATGCGCTGAAAAGCGACTTGCTCATTCACAAACAAACCAACCAGGGCTTGGATTCGGCCAAACTGCAACGCGAGGCGGCCGATAACCGTAACCGACTGGCGGCGCTGCAAAGGGCGAACACGCTGTGGCACCACATTTCGGAGGGTTACAAACGCATTGCCGAAAAAAGAGCGGCGCAAAAACGCGAACAGACGGAGCTGGCGCAGAAGCAGGGCATGGTGAAGAAAATGGAAACCGAACTGGCGGCTACGGAGGAGGCTTTTGAGCTGATTAGCACGGCCTACACGCTGAGCCAGTCGGACAACATCGTGCAGCTGCGCAAACAGCTGAAGGAGGGTTCGGCTTGTCCGGTGTGCGGAGCTACGCACCACCCTTACCACACGGAAACAGAACGCGAACTGGGCGACTTGCTGACGAACCTGAGCAAAGACTACCGCACCATGCAGCAAAAAATGAATGCGCAGCGAACGGCACTCAACGAACTGCAACAGAACATTGCGGCCGACGCGGCGCGCATCGAGGCCGACGAAAAGGCACTGCACGAGCTGGAGGAACGACAGGAGGCTGACGTGAACGAGTGGAAAATGTGTGAGAACCTTGACAAAACCTTTACCGACTGTTCGGCTACGGTGAACAGCGAGGCGCGCTTCATGATGATTCAGCTGCTCATCGACAATACGATGCGAGCGGCCGACGAGGCTGACCTGGCACTGAAGACTTACAACTTTCACCAACAGGAAATTAACCGACTAAACGAGGATATTTCAAAACTCGAAACGATGATGGCTGACACGCGGACGCACCTGGACGAAATTTCGACCAAGGCGAAAATTACGGCTGCGGCGGCCGAGGAACTGCAATACACCATCAACATTTCGGACAAGGCTTGCTCGGAAATTTACACTGACCTCGACGACATGATTACGCTGTCGGGATGGTTTACGGAATGGAAGAACAACCCGGACGGCATCCGTCTGCGACTGACAAACCTGAACCACGACTGGAACCAGACGTGCCACACGCTCGACGAGGCGGAACGGGCGGCCGACTTGCTGCGCGAGGAAATTAAAAATGCGTCGGCCAACGTCGACGAGGCGCAACGTGCGCTCAAAACTTGCCGCGAAAACCGCGACGCGGCACGCGAGGCGCTGAACCGCAAACAGGAGGAACTGACGCGACTGTTTGGCAACTCGTCGCCGCAGCAGGAGGCCGAAACGCTGCAAAGAAACATTGCGGCGGCTCGCGAAGCGGAAATGAAACTGCAAACGCTGCATAACCGCACGCTGGGCGAACAGAAACAGCTGGAGGGTACGCTGGTGAACTTGGAAAAGAGCCGAGTAACGAACCAGCAACTGCTGCAAAACCGCCAGCAGGAACTTGACCTGATGATGCTGCGCTTTAACGGTACGCATTCGCCGGTGCAGTTTTCGGAACTGGAGGCACTGTTTAACGACAAGCGCGACTGGAAGGCGCTGCGCCTTAAACTGGAAAACTTGAAAGAACAGCAGCTGCTGAGCCGCAACCACCTGGAACGCGCACGACAGACGTTGCTCAACTTGCAGGCGGGCGCGGAAAGACCGGAGGGAGAACCTGAGGTGCTGAAACTGAAACTGAGCGAACAGCTGACGGAAACGCAACACGAACTGAACGAGGTGAGCGCGGCACTGAGCGTGACGATGTCGAAGCTGATTTCGCACGAAAACTGCTTGCTACGGGCAGGCAAGGTGGAGGAAGAGCTGAAAAAAGCGCGCGAAAACCACAACGAGTGGACGCGCCTGTGCATGCTGTTTGGCTCGGCCGACGGAAAACGTTTCCGCACGCTGGCACAGAGCTACACCTTTGCTTACCTTGTGCAGCATGCCAACCTGCACTTACGACAGCTTTCGCCGCGCTACGAGCTGTGTAACATTCCGGGCACGCTGACGCTCGAAATCATTGACCGCAACATGTTCGATGAGCACCGCTATGTGTCGTCGCTTTCGGGCGGCGAAACCTTTGTGGTAAGTTTGGCACTGGCCTTGGGCTTGGCTTCAATGTCGGGCAAAAACTTGACCATCGGTTCGCTCTTTATCGACGAGGGCTTTGGCAACCTTGACAAGGACTCGCTCGACTTGGTGATGATGACACTTTCGAACCTCGAAAACGTGCAGGGACGTAAGGTGGGCGTAATCAGCCACACCACGCAGATTCGTTCGCAAATTTCGCCGCAAATCAGGCTGACACGCCTGCCCGGAGGTTCGCATTCGGTAATCGAGGTGCGCTAATTACGGCCGGCTCTGTCGGCAGACAAAATCGGTATTTCTGTTTTTTTCAAACCATTCCGCCTGAGTAATAGATACTGGAACTTACTTTTCTTCATCTACTTACTCAGGCGGAACTTGAAATAGTACGGAGAACACCGACTCAACCCCCCAATATTTTTCAACACTTAGCAATAAGTAGGCGTTGAACCGCAAAAATAATTTTGAACACCTACTTATGTGAATAAAAAGGTGTAATTTTGTTGCACAAACAAAAACAACAGATTTCAATATCGCTATGTCAGAAAGAAAAGTACGCGTGCGTTTTGCACCCAGCCCCACGGGTCCATTACATATCGGCGGTGTGCGCACCGCGCTCTATAACTACCTTTTTGCCCGTCAGCATGGAGGCGAAATGGTGTTCCGCATTGAAGATACCGACTCGAACCGCTTTGTGCCGGGAGCCGAAGATTACATCATCGAATCGTTCAAATGGCTCGGCGTGGAATTCGACGAGGGCGTGAGCTTCGGCGGCGAACATGGTCCGTACCGCCAAAGCGAACGTCGCGACATTTACCGCAAATATGTGCACCAACTGCTCGAGGCTGGCAAGGCTTACGTGGCTTTCGATACGCCCGAAGAACTGAACGCTAAACGCGAAGCGGTGCAGAACTTTCAGTATGATGCCCGTACACGTATGGATATGCGCAACTCGCTCGTATTGGGCGACGAGGAAACGCAGCGCCTGATTGATGCCGGCGAACAGTATGTGGTACGCTTTAAGGTGGAACCCGGCGAAGAGGTGCTCGTGAACGACATCATTCGCGGCGAAGTGCGCATCATGAGCGATATTCTCGACGATAAGGTGCTCTACAAAAGTGCCGACGACCTGCCTACTTACCACTTGGCTAATATCGTCGACGACCACTTGATGGAGATTACTCACGTTATCCGTGGCGAGGAATGGTTGCCTTCGGCGCCGCTCCATGTGCTGCTTTACCGTGCCTTCGGCTGGACGGACACCATGCCGGCCTTCGCTCACTTGCCCCTGTTGCTCAAACCCGACGGTAAGGGTAAGCTCTCGAAGCGCGATGGCGACCGCCTGGGCTTCCCGGTATTCCCCCTCGAATGGCACGACCCGAAATCGGGCGAGGTGTCGTCGGGCTACCGCGAAAGTGGCTATTTGCCTGAGGCGGTAATCAACTTCCTGGCTTTGCTGGGATGGAACCCGGGTACCGACCAGGAAATCCTGTCGATGCAGGAACTTATCGAACAGTTCGACTTGACGAAATGCTCGAAGAGTGGTGCTAAGTTCGACTACGTGAAGGGTCAGTGGTTCAACCGCGAATACATCCAAATGACCGACAACGCCCGACTTGCTCCTACGTTCGACAAAATTTTGCGCGAAAACGGTATCGAAGTGCCCATGGAACGTGTCGAAGCGGTGGTGGGCATGATGAAAATGAAGAAAATCAACTTTATCAAGGAGCTTTGGCCCTTGTGCGACTTCTTCTTCATCGCACCGACTTACAGCGCCGACGACAAGTTTACGCGCAAGAACTGGAAGGAAGGTGCTGCTGCCGAAATGCAGGAACTGGCTGCCGTGCTCGAATCGCTCGACGATTTCAGCATCGATTCGCAAAAGGCGGCTGTCGATGCCTGGGCCGAAGCTGGGGGCAAAAAGCCTTGGAACCCTTGGCGCGTGTGTCTGGTCGGCACAGGCAAGGGTCCCGATATGTACGAACTGGCTGCTTTCCTGGGCAAGGACGAAACCTTGAACCGCATGAAGGCTGCTATTGCGGCTTTGGGATAAGACGTTAGACGTTGAAACGGATTTTTTGGTTTCCGTGCTGACTTTACTTTTCCTTTTTTCTCTACGATAACTATTCATCTGTCTGCACTCAAGTCTTTGCGCTTGCATGGCGCGTGCCCCGATGGGTTGTGCGCCTACGCATCGCCGACTTGTGTGCAGACATACCCTTACTTTACCAATATAAGCTAACAGACCGTGTACTCCATAGTAATATATCTGATGGTGCTGGGCTGTCACATTGCCGCCTTGTTCAGCGCAAAGGTGCGGAAAATGGTGCATGGCCATCACAACACGTGGAAAACGCTGCGCCGACTCAGCGGAAAGGACCGCTATGTGTGGTTTCATGCGGCTTCGCTCGGCGAATTTGAACAAGGCCGTCCGCTCATGGAACACTTGCGCCGCGAACACCCCGATAAAAAAATTCTGCTTACCTTTTTCTCGCCTTCGGGCTATGAGGTGCGCAAGAATTATGTGGGGGCTGACGTGGTGTGCTACCTGCCCTTCGATACTCCGCTGAATGCGCAGAAATTCGTGAAACTGGCACGCCCCGAAGCGGCTTATTTCATCAAATACGAATTTTGGCGCAATTACATCGAGGTACTTCACCGAAACGGGGTGCCTACTTACAGTGTGTCGAGCATTTTCCGACCCAACCAGGTGTTTTTCCGCTGGTACGGAGGGGGATATGCCCGGGTGCTGCATAAACTCACGCACTTGTATGTGCAGAACGAAGAGTCGCGCCATCTGTTGCTGAAAATCGGGGTAAAGCAGGTTACAGTGGTGGGCGATACGCGATTCGACCGCGTTATCGACATTCGGAATGCGGCGAAACCTCTGCCGCTGGTTGAACGCTTTGCCGGATGCTGGAAAGTACTGGTGGCAGGTAGCTCGTGGCAACCTGATGAGGACATCATCATTCCGTATTTCAACGCACGAACGAACCTGAAACTGGTGCTCGCTCCGCATGTGGTGAGCGAGGAACATCTGCGACAAATCGAAGCAAAACTCAAACGCCCCTTTGTGCGCTATTCGGCGGCTACTCCGAAAAGTGTGGCCGAGGCCGACTGCTTGATTATTGACTGCTACGGACTGCTGTCGAGCATTTACCGCTATGCGGCGGTGGCTTACGTGGGTGGCGGTTTCGGTGTGGGCATTCACAATGTGCCTGAAGCTGCCGTTTACGGTGTGCCGGTGATTATCGGACCGAATAACCATAAGTTCCGCGAGGCGCGTGCGCTGATTGAAAACGGCGGATGCCGCGAAATCAAGGATGCTGACGACTTTAAACGTGTCATGGACCTTTTCCTGACGCACAAGGAACAACTGCAAGAGGCGGGACGCGCTGCAGGCAATTACATCAAAGAAAATGCCGGCGCTACCCTGCTGATTATGAATAAACGCTGAAATTCTGTTTCTTCAAATACACGTATGCAGGTGTTCAAAGCATAATTCATCTGACAGAATCATCTCAAAATATTTTTGAACACGGGCATGCAAACGGGAGAAGCACTTGCTTTTCCTTTTTCTACTGCCAAACCATTCACCATGAAAGTACTCCTCATCAATACTTCTGACCACACCGGCGGAGCTGCCATTGCGGCCCTGCGCCTGCTCAAAGCCTTGCGCAAGGCTGGTGTCGATGCCACCTTACTGTGTCGCGACCGCAGTTTGCCTGCCGAACGTACAGATGTGGTAAACCTTAAACCCACGCTGTGGCGGAAAGTGAAGTTTGCATTGGAGCGCTTCGACATATTTTGCCGCAACGGCTTTTCGCGCGAGGGACTGTTTGCTGTCGATACAGCACGCTTCGGCAACGACATTACCAAATTGCCCGAGTTTCGCGAAGCTGACGTCGTGCATTTACATTGGACGAACCAGGCTATGCTTTCGCTCGACAACTTGCAACGTATCCTGAAAAGCGGTAAACGGGTGGTGTGGACCATGCACGATATGTGGCCCTTTACAGGGGTATGTCACAATGCGGCCGACTGCGAACGCTGGAAACAGGGATGCGGTCTTTGTCCGCAACTGAAAAAACCGCAGCACAAGGACCTTTCGGCTTGTGTGTTTAACCGCAAACTAAGCACGTATGCGCACGGACGGTTCACCTTGGTGGGCTGTAGCCAATGGCTGGCAGGACTGGCTGCTCAGGCACCTTTGCTCAAAGAACAGCAGGTGGTGAGCATTCCGAACCCCATCGACACTGACTTCTATGCGCCTGTGGGCACCGAAGAAATGCCGACCGACAAAACGGAACTGCGCAAACAGCTAAACTTGCCGGCTGACAAGCGTTTGCTGCTTTTTACGGCATTCAAGGTGACTGACCCGAAAAAGGGCATAGACTACCTGATCGAAAGCATTTGTATGCTGTGCAACGAACGACCGGAACTGCGTAATAAACTGGCCATCGTGCTGGCAGGCAAAGAGGCTGACAAACTGACCGGGGCTTTCCCGGTCGAAGCTGTTTCGATGGGCTATGTGGAGAGTGAGGAACAGATGCGACAACTCTATCAGGCGGCCGACTTGCTACTGATGCCGACGCTCATGGATAATTTGCCGAACACGATTGTCGAGGCTATGGCTTGTGGCGTGCCTTGCGTGGCCTTTGGCGTGGGCGGTGTGCCGCAGATGATTGACACGGGAGTCAACGGCTTTCTGGCTGAACCCCAAAATGCGCTCGACTTTGCACAGTGCATTCAGCGTGCGCTCGATTCACACAGCTACACGGCGCTTTGCCGCAACGCCCGCATCAAGGCTCTGACGGCTTACTCCGAAAAAACGGTAGCTGAAAGCTACCTCGAAATTTACCAAAATAAATAAATGGACGGGGGTTCCTGAAGGCATGCCGCATGCTTGCATCTGACGGTGTGCCGGGAACTCTACCCTACAACAATTTAAAGCTAATCCCCCCCTTAAACCTTTTATTCATTAAATGCCTCCGCTTAAAATAACCGTCGCTACGGTAACCTATAATGCCGGGAAACTGATTAACCGCACCATACAAAGTGTCGAAGAACAGACGTACCCTCATGTGGAACACCTCATTGTCGACGGAAATTCACAGGACAATACCCTCGAAAACGTACATCATTATCAGGAACGTAACAGCATTGCGACTGTGCGTCACGAAATTGCGTGCATCAGTGAACCCGACAAGGGACTTTACGATGCTATGAACAAGGCCATCGACATGGCTACCGGACAGTATATCCTTTTTCTGAACGCTGGCGACTGCCTGCATGCGCCCGATACGCTGGAACGCATGGCTCAGGCGGCTCAGGACGAACTGAACCGCAAGAAGGCATTGCCTGCAGTGGTTTACGGCGATACGCACTTGGTCGACGATGAAGGACGATTTGTGCGCCGCCGCCGCTTGTCGCCGCCCGAACATTTGAATTGGCGTTCTTTTAAAAACGGTATGCTCGTTTGCCATCAGGCTTTCTTTGCGCGTACCGACTTGGCTAAACAGTTACATTACAACCGCAAATACCGCTTCTCGGCCGACTTCGACTGGTGCATTCGCATCATGCGCGAGGCTGCACGTAAGCATTTGCCCATTACGAACTGCCGCATTGTGGTGGCCAATTACCTGAACGAGGGTATGACCACGCATAACCACAAGGCTTCGCTGCGCGAACGCTTCGACATCATGGTTAATCATTACGGGTGGTTACCTACGCTTTTCCGCCATGCGTGGTTCGTAGTGCGCAGTGTCATCAAAAAGTAGGATTCGACCATGACTAAAAAACCTGCCGACCTTTACCTTTGGGCTACGACTCAGTGCGCGGCACGCGAATGCTGCCCTTCTGACATTGCAGCGAAATTGCAACGCAAAGGGGCTATGCCTGACGAGGCTGAAGCCCTCGTTGCGCGACTTACCGACGAGAACTACCTGAACGAAGAACGCTATGCCCGGGCTTTTGCCTCTGACAAATTTCGTTTCGACCATTGGGGGCGCATCAAAATTCGCTATGCCTTGCGTATGCAGCGTATTTCCGATAGTTGCATTGACGAGGCGCTGGCCGATATTCCTGAGGCTGATTACCGCGCGGTGCTGGCTGACTTTCTGACTACCAAGGAGCGCACGACGAAGGCCAAAACCGACTACGAGCGTTACCAAAAACTGGTGCGCGCTGCGCTTAACCGCGGATTCGAACCTGACTGTGTGCGTCACGAACTGCAACGTCGGGCTGACGCGTGGCAAATGGATGAAGTGGACGACTTGGATAGTCTGGATGAGTAAAACGTCGGGAAACTTACACAGCGGTAAACTTACTGTGTGACGGAATTGATTTTCCTTTTTAAAAAAAAGAAGTCGTCTGAACTTTTATGAAATTCAAGATTTGCCTTAATTTTTGAGGCGTT
>ERZ791610.282-NODE-282-length-41793-cov-15.815013_pt1 | contig 41793 bp, 35 predicted proteins | sample MGYA00510061_ERZ791610 | MGnify/ENA primary metagenome ERZ791610 (study PRJEB30046, sample SAMN00791922) | human gut metagenome | study: EMG produced TPA metagenomics assembly of the A metagenome-wide association study of gut microbiota in type 2... | reverse complement strand
GATGTCAAGAAAGTACTTGATGATGCACATATCAAAGTACACTTTCAAAGGATCTGTCGGCAAGGTAATCCAAGGACGTGACATTCTGATTGGCATGGTAGCACGAATAGAGAATACCCTATTCCATACACGTGCATGATGACAACATGAGTTTCTTGTTACTGTGATAATGGTAAGCCAAGATTCAAAAGGGGCAACTTGCAAGCCAAATGACTGTGCGATACGCTTCTTTATTTTCTTATTCTTAATGTTAGAATAAACATTGGTGATTACACCAAATGGCAATATCTCGGTCAGCATCCATGAAGGTGGGTACTGATTGGTATATGTCTCTTTGAAATGGTTGATGAAATCCTCTTTTGTATGGTTCAGTTCATCTTCTATAAGACGCATAGAGCGATTGAACTTGGACGGATTTGAGAAATTGTTGGCATCAGTCATCCAAAAAGGGTTACCTGTCATTTCAGTTCCAAAGTTGACGACAGCGCAACGCACTGCGACCTCTATCTTTTCAATTTCATTGAACAATAGTAGGCGTAGCTTCTTGTCAAAGCGATACAACATCATAACCTTACCGAAAGACACTCCTTGCTTGAATAGATGCTGCTCCTTGGGAATAGAAAGCAATGGGTACATATAGGCAGACAAACGATAGTAACCGATGTGGGAAAGATAATGCTGGGCTTTTTCCTCATCGGTTATCTCCATACCTCTTGTTTTGAGTATCTGTACTAACTCTTGGGGTGTGGAATATGTTTTTATAAACGGAATTCTTATTGCCATATACCCATAAAAACAAAAACGACCCGCACATTTGAGCATCGTTGAGAGGCTTGGCGGGTTCTCGTGCTGTAAAGATACGAATAATCATTGAAAATACAAACTTTTCAGCAAGAAAAATACGCAAAAGTGGATTTCTTTGACATATTTATATTTTAATAAGTAGGTGTTCATAATTATTTTTACATTTGAATTGTGTTATTGTGCCGTAGCTGCTTGTTCTGTACTCAGAAGCATAGCGGGCTATGTGACTGAGGACAGGGCGAGCAGATGCGGTGCAAGAACACCGGTTCAAAGTAAAAATAATTTTTAACACCTACTTAGTAAAAGAGGTATATATAAGATGTATGAACAATTTTAGATAGCTGATAATCAATCAAATAGTTGCGCATTCCAATATTTTTTCGTATCTTTGAGTATTGAGAATCAAATAAAATCGCCATGTTGAGAGCCTATAAATATAGAATCTATCCGACAGAAGAACAGAAGGTTTTGCTTGCCAAGACTTTCGGCTGCTGCCGCTTTGTCTATAACTGGGCACTCAACCTGAAGATTGAAGCCTACAAGCAGGAAAATAACTCTGTTGAAAATGCTCATAGATTTCCTTCTCAATAAGATAATGAAAGAGTACCTTTGCCACGATTCGTGTGGGTAATGGCCACGCTAAATGCCAACCGTATGTTGGGACATTCGCTTCCGCCTATTCCTCAAAGTACTGTTGCTAATCACTGGGAGGGGGCGAAGCAGTTCGCTGCTTATGGTGCGCTGAACGGATTTAACAGACTGGTGAATAAACGTGAAATTCAAAAGTTCGCCTTTGTCTGCATGGCAAGGCGGAATGAGCGTGTGCGAAACTGAGTTTAGCGTTTTTCTGAAAACGCTGATTATCAGTAGTTCCGAGATTCTTAAAACTAGCTCGGAACTAATTCAAACTAGCTCGGAACTAATTCGGACAATCGCGGAACTAATTCGAACAATCGCGGTGTAATTTTTGACGATAGCTCATCGCGCAGTGCAAACAACAGCAAGCTGAGGAAAAATGGCTGGATTATTTTAATCTATTTTCACTTGCCAACGGGCTTACTGTTTAACATTTACTGCAACGTGATACACAAGGCTAAAAAAATAGGCCCTACAACAAGTTGCAGAACCTATTTTTCGACAACGTTCCTTTTTTTTGACGTTGTCGAAAAAATGATATTTCCATTTCGCCTTACCGCACTCTAAGTTCCCAAAAAGCTACGGCGGCAGCGGCGGCTACGTTGAGCGAATCGACCTGGTGCGACATGGGAATGCGCGCCACATAGTCGGCAGCAGCAATCGTTTCGTGCGACAGACCATCGCCTTCGGTGCCCATGATGATGGCCAGTTTGGGTTCGCGGCGCAGCACGTCGTCGTCGATGGATACCGAACGGTCGGTCAGGGCCATGGCTACCGTGCGGAAACCCTGGGCATTGAGGCTCTGAATCGGGGCGTCGAGCCACGTCCAGGGCACCAGAAACACGGAACCCATTGACACGCGAACGGCGCGGCGGTTCAAGGGGTCGCACGAGGTGGGCGTGAGCAATACGGCATCAATGCCGAGGGCTGCTGCCGAACGGAATATGGCTCCGATGTTCGTGGTGTCGACTACTCCGTCGATAACTACTACGCGACGCGCCCCTTCGCACACACGCTCCACGCTCAATGGCTGCGGACGGCGCATGGCACACAGCACACCGCGCGTCAGTGTGTAGCCCGTGAGTGCGGCCAGCAGTTCGCGCTGCCCGGTGTAGATGGGCAGATGGGCACAGCGTGCCGCAATGTCGGCTGCATCGCCCGTCAGGTGTTTTTCCTCGCAAAGCAGCGACAGCGGTTCGTAGCCGGCATCGAGGGCTACGCGAATGACTTTCGGACTTTCAACGATGAACACTCCCTTGCCGGGTTCCAGGCGGTTGCGCAGTTGGGCTTCGGTGAGATGGCTGAACACTTCCACGCCGGGATGCGTCAGGCTGTCGATATGAATGATGGGCATAATTGATAGCGGTTTAATGATTTTGAGCCTCCCAGGCATCAATCGCTTCGATGGTGCTGAGATACCCCTCTTTGGTAATGCGTTCGGCCAGTTCAAAGTCGAACACGTTGAAACGGTTCATCGGAATGTTCACAGCAATGTCGGGCTTGTTGATTTTCTGCGCCATCACCGTGTTGCGCTGAATGAGCATGGTCATGGCTGCTATGCCGAGTGTGAAGTAGTTGCTGTCTACCTCGTCGGGCACGAAATGCTGCATCATGCGTTCGAACGAGAACTTGCTGCCACCGGCTATTTCGCGGGCATGGCGTTTCTGTTGGCTCACGTTTTCGCTCATCGGTGCGCTCACATTGACCGAAACGAGCAAATCGCCTTCGGTACGCGCCACGCGGTTGAGCGGTAAGGGGTTGGCTATGCCGCCGTCAACAACAATGTGCTCGCCAAAGCGTACGGGCTTGATTAGTGTGGGAATGGAGATGGAAGCCCGGATGGCACGATACAGGCTTTTGGTGCGAAACACCACTTCGCGCTGTGTTTGCAGGTCGGCTGCTACGGCACAAAACGGAATGTCGAGGTTTTCGATATTGACGTCGGGCACAATGGATTTCAGCTGGCGGATAATTTTATCGCCCTTGACCAAATGGTTCATCGAGAGTGCCCAGTCGGCATACGAAAGCACATCGCGCGTGGTAAGGGTGTGGCACCATTCCTTGACTTCTTCGAGTTTGCCGGCACAGAACATGCCCCCCACCAGTGCACCCATCGAAGTGCCGGCTACCGAGGTGATTTCGAAACCGCGTTCTTCGAGTGCTTCGATGGCGCCAATGTGGGCGTAGCCACGCGCACCGCCACTCGACAGTACCAGGGCAACTTTACGTTTTGTCATTACAATATACGAAGTTGAGTGTGAGTGATTAGGTTTTTGCGGACGCAAAGTTAGCCACATTTCGCGACACGGCAGGCAAGCCCTGGGGGATATTTGTTGACCAACTGTTTGTTTGGCTCCACTCGCATGTGGTTAGAAGTCAGAAAACGGGCATTTTTTAGGTAAAAACGAACGTATTATGCTTTTTTTTGTGTTACTTTGCGTGCAGAACTGCCTATTACCTATATTCACTTTTTGATATGACACATAAAAAATCAATTATCCTTGCCTTTTTTGCAGCTACCTTGGCTGCTGCAACTACTTATACCTTTTCGGCCTGCGACGACGACAACGAAACGACAGGTCAGTTGAAATTTGCCCAACAACGCCTTGACATGACGGTGGGCGAAGCGAAGGAAAACATCGTTTACGAAGGAGTGCCCCCTTATGCGGCATGGAGTTCCGACAGTGCGGTAGCTGTGGCAGCCGGCGAAGGCATGGTGGTGAAGGTACGTGCCAAAAAACCTGGTACGGCTCTGATTACCGTGGGCGATGCTGCCCTGCACGGAGGTAGCTTCGTGGTTTCGGTAAAGTAAACCGGCATGCGCCAAGCAAGGGCCTTGCTCACAAAAAACTCCATCAAGCGGACAGCGTTTGATGGAGTTTTTTAATATGCAGTTAGCATTTTGAAGCAAATAGATTTGGTAGATGTTAAGATTATCGTAACTTTACCGCGTAAAAACAATCATTTCTAATACCCTATCTACTATGGCCATTGAAAAAACCTTGGTACTGCTCAAGCCCTGCACCCTGCAGCGCGGTTTGGCAGGCGAAATAATCAGCCTTTTCGAAAAGAAAGGTCTTCAACTTTGCGGTTGCAAAATGATGCAGCTGACCGACGAAATATTGAGCGAGCACTATGCCCACCTCAGTCAGAAACCCTTTTTCCAGCGTGTGAAGGATTCAATGATGACAGCTCCCGTCATTGCCTTGTGTTTGCAGGGTGTCGATGCCATTGCAGCCGTGCGTGCTCTGGCCGGCCCCACGAACGGCCGACTGGCTGCTCCCGGCACCATTCGCGGTTCGTACTGCATGAGTTTTCAGGAAAACATTGTTCATGCTTCCGATTCGCCCGAAACTGCTGCCATCGAGCTGAAACGCTTCTTTGCCGAGGGCGAAATCATGGAATGGAAACAGTGTACTTTCGACTATCTGTATGCCAACGATGAGTTTTAAAACAGTAGGCGTTGCCTACAACTGAATAATCAGCCGGTGTTCGGTTCTGTGTGTTTACACGCCACACGAACCGAACACCTTTTTTTTGTAGGGCCAATAAAAAAAGCCGGCTGGATGAATCAAGGTTCATCACAACCGGCTGCGTTGCTATGTGAAATAAAGTAAGTTGCTTAGAAGCGGAAGGTGAGGGTTACACCAATGTTGCGAAAACCGCGGTCGATGATGTTGAAATCGTCGCCTACGTTGAAGGCTACCATCGGGCGATAGTCTAAACCAAAGGTCAGCGGCACGGCTTTCAGCGTGAAACCAAAGCCCAGCGTACCTACCGGACCAAAGAACATGCCGTCGTGGTGGTCGCAGCAATCGTAAAAACCAATGCCGCCACCAAAACCGCCCCAGAACTTCCAGGTACCGAAGCGCGGCGTCCAGTTGCTCCACTGCTTGATGTTCCAGTTGTACACGGCTTGAAGGGCAAAACCGTCGTCGAGGTCGAACACACCGGCCGTTACATCCAAAAAGTTCTTCTTACTGAAATGATACTGGTATTCCAAGTCAATGGTTGAACCACCAAAGTGCGCACCAAAGGCGTGAGGGGTGCGCTGGGCATTGGCCGTGAGTCCGGCAAATACCACCATCAACATGAGGATAAACTTTTTCATAGTGTTTTTTTTGTTTTTTGTGAGTGATACAAATGCAAGGTTCTGGCTGAATGTCCCAAAACTGCACGCTCATGCGTGCCGCTTCGTTTTCAACCTTTCGCCTGTTTTAGCAAGCCGCAATTTGACAGCCGACAGCAAGGTGGGGCTGAACCAAGGTGCCATTAGTATCTCATTTTGAGCAGTTACCGGTCGCCACGCGCCGTCTGTTGGCAAACACAGCATGCGAAGTGAATGCAAATGTAAAAGTTTAATCATTAGTAACATCAAAAAACGCACTAAAAGTTTATTTTTATGTTGTAAAACATGGTTTTCACCTATTTCCTTGCATTCCGCGCTGCAACCATGCAGCATAAGGTGCTTAAAGGCGAGTGAACTTTCAGGTATGCGGCAAATATATACATTTAAACTGAAATATATACAGAAATTCAGGAGCAACAACGAATATATTGAAACGAAAAGAACTTAATCACTGGTTTGACCAAGCTGAAACACTTGCCAACTTTACAACTGACAAAGTGCAGAGCAGATAATCGGACTTAAGTACCGACTACCTGCTCTGCAATTAAGTACCTTATTTATTACGTCTTTTGCTTATTCGAAAACAAGCAACGAAGAAAGCTATAAACAATAAAGCCAGTAAAAATAATTTCCAGTCTAAAGCGAGTTCCTGTTCCAACAATTTGGATGAGGATAATAACATGATAATAGTGGAAACCAAAAGGAGATACTTTTTGAAAAACTTATTATTCATATAAACACCTAAAAGTATCAAAATAATAGATCCCACCACGAAATAAGCATATATAATCATTCAACGTTTGGTTGTGAGTGATACAAATGCAAGGTTCTGGCAGAATGTCCCAAAACTGCACGCTCATGCGTGCCGCTTCGTTTTCAGCCTTTCGCCTGTTTTCGCAAGCCGCAATTTGACAGCAGACAGCAAGGTGGGGCTGAACCAAGGTGCCGTTAGTATCTCATTTTGAACAGTTACCGGTAGCCACGCGCCGTCTGTTGGCAAACACAGCAAGCGAAGTGAATACAAATGTAAAAGTTTAATCATTAGTAACATCAAAAAACGCACTAAAAGTTTATTTTTATGTTGTAAAACATGGTTTTTGCCTATTTCCTTGCATTCCGCGCTGCAACCATGCTGCATAAGGTGCTTAAAGGCGAGTGAACTTTCAGGTATGCGGCAGATATATACAGAAAACTGAAATATATTAACGCCGCTCCGAATTTTCTTGTGGGCTGAATGGTTCCACAAACCGCGTTCACATTAAAGCGTAACGGGCACAAATGTGGATAGTCGTTTCCTGCGCCACGTTGCTAACTTTTGCCAAAGCGGCATGTAAGAATCGCCAAAGCCAATCAGCCGGGCTTTGCCGGGTGTTGCAGATACGGAGCAAAACGGATGGCACATCCTCCCCAAAAGGTCGCCACTTTAGGCATCACATGAAATACGTTGAGTCGGAAGCGGCGGCCAACTTCGGTGGGCCAACCATATAAGCCATTCGATGCTCTACTTCCGCAAGCGTCAGCCTGCGTTCGGTAGAGTCATCGTACAAGTCATCGTTTGAACAAATTTCCTCAAAATGATTATTTTATGGGAGTTGCTTCTTTAGTTTTATCCTATTTTTATATATTTGCATAAAACATCAATTAGTTTAATTGACATATGGAACGAATAAATCGCATAAAAGCAGTTCTTGCTGAAACAGGCTATACTGGAAAATGGTTGGCAGACCAAGTGGGTCGTGACAAGGCTACTGTCTCTAAATGGTGTACTAACACTATCCAACCAGACCTAACAATGCTATCCAAAATTGCAGATGTGCTTGGTGTAAACATCAGGGAGTTACTTGTTGACAGAGAACCATCGAAAGAGTAAGCAACACAACTATTTAAGTATTTAAGTAGGTGTTCAAAATTATTTTATATAATTCTATCGAAGTATTTTTACTTTGCTTCGCGAAGTCAGGCTGCACCTCAGCATAGCTCATGCAAGCAAGCTTGCCTCGCTCTGCATTTGGTTTGGAATTTGACGACTAATACGCAACAATAAATATATGAATAAGCAGCAATTAGCAAATAAAATATGGGCTTCGGCCAACCGTATGCGCTCAAAGATTGAGGCAAACGAATACAAGGATTACATCCTTGGCTTGATTTTCTACAAGTTCCTTTCTGACAATGAGGTGAGCTACTTGAAGAATAAAAATAACTGGACGGAGGAAGACCTTCCTGACCTTGTAGAAAACTACGATGACGAGGAAATGGTGGACATGATTGATCTCTGCAAGAACAACATCGGCTACTTCATCGAGTACAAGAACCTCTTTGGCACCTGGCTGAAGAGTGATGGTGATTTCAACGTGGGCAACTTGAGTACAGCTCTCAATAGTTTCGACCGCCTGGTGAGTCCGCAATACCAAGGTGTGTATAAGGACATCTTCAGAACCTTGCAGGCCGGACTGAGCAAACTGGGTACCGATGCCACGGCGCAGACCAAGGCGTTGAAAGAGCTTATCAAACTGATCAAGGACATTCCCACCGATGGCAGTCAGGACTACGATGTGCTGGGCTATGTGTATGAGTATTTAATCAGCAACTTTGCCGCAAACGCCGGCAAGAAGGCGGGTGAGTTCTATACGCCTCACGAAGTAGCTATCCTCATGTCGGAAATCGTGGCGGAACATCACAAGGACAAAACTTCGTTGGAAATTTACGACCCCACCAGCGGTTCCGGTTCGCTGTTGATTACCATTGGTAAGTCCATCGGTAAGCACATTGAGGACAGGAACAGTGTGAAGTATTATGCGCAGGAGTTGAAGGAGAACACCTACAACCTGACACGAATGAACCTCGTGATGCGTGGCATCATTCCCGATAACATCGACACGCGTTGTGCCGACTCTCTGGATCAAGACTGGCCCATCTTTACCGACGGTGCAGAGATTGGCAAACCGCTTTATGTGGATGCGGTGGTGTCCAATCCCCCTTATTCGCAAGAGTGGTCGGCCAACGACCGTGAACTGGATCCTCGTTTTAAGGAATACGGTGTTGCCCCTAAAAGCAAGGCCGACTATGCCTTTTTGTTGCATGAACTTCACCACCTGAAGCCGGATGGCATCCTCACCATCGTGTTGCCTCATGGGGTACTTTTCCGTGGCGATGCACTGAAAGATGCAGATGGTGAAGGTAAGATTCGTCGCAACTTGATTGAGCGTAATAACATTGATGCCATTATCGGTCTGCCTGCCAACATCTTCTTCGGCACGGGTATTCCAACCCTTATCATGGTGCTCAAGCAGCATCGTGACAACGACGATGTGCTGATCATCGATGCCAGCAAGGGCTTTGTGAAGGATGGCAAGAGCAATAAACTCCGTGCCTGCGATGTGCGTCGCATTGCCGACTGCATTCGCGACCGCAAAACCATTGCAGGCTACTCTCGTGTGGTAAGCCGTGACGAGATTCGTGAAAATGGCTACAACCTGAATATCCCTCGTTATGTAGATTCTTCGGAAGCTGCGGAACAATTTGACATCTATGCCACTGTGTTTGGAGGCATTCCACAAAGTGAGATTGATGGTCTTTCTCGCTATTGGGATGCGCTTCCCTCTTTGCGTGCTCAATTGTTTGCCAACAAAGCAGACGGTTCACCCTACGCGGATGTGGCCGTGAACGATTTGACGGCTGCTATCGAAGCTAATGCTGATGTTGTAGCACTCAAAACCAAGTTCGCCGGTGCTTTTTCCGACTTCAAGCAGGGGCTTCATGCCCGTTTGATAGACAGCTACGATTCAGTAAAAGATATGGCTGAGTTGGATGCGATTTCTCAAGACATCTTTGCCCGTTTGCAGGGTATGGAGTTGGTGGATCCTTATAGGGCCTACCAAGCGTTGGCGGACCAATGGCAAGGCATTATGGGGGATATTGAAATCCTTCAGACCGAGGGCTTCGATGCGGTACGCATGGTGGAGCAAGCCTACAAGATGAAGAAGGATGCTAAGACGAGCGAGGAAATGGAAGTGCCCGATGGCATGAAAGGGCGTATTATGCCTTTCGACCTTATTCAGCAGACTTACTTCCAAGCGGAACTTGAAGCTATCACCCGGTTGAAGCATCGTCAAGAAGACATTGCAAGTGAGTTGGACGAAATCCGCGAAGTACTCACTGAGGATGAGCAGGCAGCCTATCTGGAAGAGGACGACAACACGAAGTGGAACAAGAAGAAGGTGCAAGCCCATGCGAAACCCAAATGCTTTGAGGCTGAAATGGCTACCAAAGAGAAGCTCGTGAAAGTGGATGGTCTTTGGAAGGAGGCCACCAACTTGAACAAGAAGATAAAGACTGCCGCTGAGAAACTCGAAGAAGAAACCATTGTCAAGATTGGTGCGCTGACGGATGAGGAAGCCAAGAGCTTGCTTCAAATGAAGTGGATTGAGCCGATGTTTGCTGACATGATGAGTACTATGGATGATGAGCTCAAGACTTTGGAAGCTGCTGCGGAAGCTCTAGCGAAGAAGTATGCGGATTCGCTTTGCGATATTGAGCAACAACTGACAGAAACAGACCACGAGTTGGCCGGCTTGATTAACGAGCTGGCCGGGGATGAGTATGCCCTCAAGGGTTTGAATGGATTGGTTAATCTGATGAAGAAGTAAGCGTATGGAACCAAAGGTTAGATTTAAAGGGTTTGAGGGGGAATGGATTTATCTTCCATTTTCTGAAATTGCAGAACGCACCTCAGTTTCTGAACAAGCTGGAATTCTTCCTGGGGTCGAGTTTGAAGATATAGTATCAGGAGAGGGTAGCTTTAATAAAAACATTTACCAGAAAGATTGTCATAAATTCGGAAAGGTGTTTCATAAAGGTGATATCCTTTTTGGAAAGCTACGTCCATATCTCAAGAATATTATCTTAGCTGATTTTAAAGGTGTAGCCATAGGTGATTTTTGGATTCTTCGTTCTAAGGATTTTGACACAGAATACCTTTATACATTAATAAACTCAGACTCCTTTCTTGATGTTGCAAACATCTCATCAGGATCTAAGATGCCACGAGCTGATTGGAATTTAGTATCTACTACAAAATTTATTGTCACTTCTAATAAAGAAGAGCAGCAATCCATAGGCACCTACTTCCGTACTCTCGATGCAAAACTCCAAGCCTCTGCAAAAAAGGTAGATTCTTTGAAGAAGCTAAAATCAGCCTCATTGGTTGCTATGTTCCCTCAACAAGGAGAAACTACGCCTAAAGTGCGATTTAAAGGGTTTGAGGGGGAATGGAAAATTAAATCATTTAAAGAGCTATACAAAAGGTCTTCAATCAAGAATGATTTGACATATGATTCATCTAAAATTATTTCAGTGGCAAATATGTATTTTAAAGAGGATAATATGAACACGGATGAAACTTATCTTCTTACGTACAATGTAATGAAACTTGGTGATATTGCATTTGAGGGAAATAAAAGTAAATCGTTTGCTCATGGTCGTTTTGTTGAAAACAGTATTGGCAATGGAATTGTTTCTCATGTCTTTGTGGTTTTTTCGCCGTTAAATGAAGATTATGATATTGATTTTTGGAAATATTACATCAACAATGAACAAGTAATGGGGTCTAAACTTGTTAGATGTACCAAATCTTCTACAATGATGACAGACTTGGTTGTGGATGATTTTTTAAAAGAAACCATTTTAGTCCCATCATTAGAAGAGCAGCAAGAGTTAGGAAGATACTTCGCTACCCTCGATCTCAAAATCGCTCTCGAAACCGATCGCTTGGAGAAGCTCAAGCAAATCAAGCTGGCCTGCCTCGATAAAATGTTTGTCTAACTTCAGTCCCCATGATTATGGCAGCAAAAGATACCTACATCACATCGTCGCACGATGTAACGATAGACAGCAATTATGCCAACTGGCTGCACGCCCTCAAGGACAACTACCAAAAGGCGCAAGTAAAAGCTGCGATTAAGGTGAATGCCGAGAAGCTACTCTGGAACTGGCAGCTCGGCAGAGACCTCGTATTGCGTAAAGCCGAAGAACAATGGGGCACGGGAGTTGTGGAGCAGTTGAGCCTCGACTTGCAGGCAGCATTCCCTAACGAAAAGGGATTCAGCAGCCGTAATCTTCGCTCAATGAAACAATGGTATGAGTTCTATGCTTCAATTTGGAACCAGGCTGGTTCCAAATTGCTATCCATTGATAGTCAACCAAATATAAAGCTGACACAGATTGGTACTGAAATACATGAGCAACCTAATGAAAGGATGCCCTTCCCTGAGATTTTTGCCTATGTGCCTTGGCGTCATCATGTGGAAATTTTGAAGAAATGTCATACGGTAGAAGAGGCTTTATACTATATTCACTGCACGATTGAAGAAGGTTGGAGCCGCCAAACCTTGATGAACTGCTTGAAGGCCGACCGTTATCACAAAGCGGGTAATGCCGTCAGCAACTTTGCGGAGCAATTACCCGAACGGCAGGCCCAATTGGCACAGGAAATCACCAAAGACAACTACGACTTTGGCTTTATCACCTTGCCCAAGGAATACAAGGAAAGTGAACTGGAAGAAGCTTTGATTCAGAATATCTCCCGTTTCCTCTTGGAATTGGGTACGGGATTTGCTTTTGTGGGCAGACAGGTAGAACTCGTTGTGGCCGGAAAGAGCCGACGCATCGATCTGCTGTTTTACCACATCCAACTCAGAGCCTATATCTGTCTGGAGTTGAAAGCCGTACCCTTTGAACCGGAGTTCGTGGGCAAACTCAATTTCTATGTAAACGCTATCGACAAGCTGAAGAAGACTGAGAACGACAACCCTACCATCGGTTTGCTGATTTGTAGCAATATGGATGAGACAGAGGTACAATGGTCGTTTGAGGGCGTAACTACTCCCATCGGTGTGGCTTCGTATAGCAATGTGAAGGAAGAAGAATTGAAACGCTTGCTGCCTACCAAGGAAGCCTTGGTGGAACGCATCAAACTGCTGGAAGCAGAAATCAATAAATCGAAGAAGTGAGTATGACTACAGACAACGCACAACAATATTTCATCCGTGAGAGCGACTTCGAGTTGGCTCTTACGAACCTTTTGCAGGAACATGGCTGGACACACGAAGTGATTGTTCAGCCGTCGGAGGATGACCTGATACAAAACTGGGCCAACATTCTCTATGCCAACAACCGTGACATCGACCGTCTGGGCAATGCCCCGCTCACCGCCACGGAGATGAAGCAAGTGATTGATAAGGTGAATGCCTGCAACACGCCCAACGAAGTTAACCGCTTAATCAATGGTGAACTCATCAGCGTGAAGCGCGACAACCCCAACGACCGCAACAACTTTGGCAAGGAAGTTTATCTCAAAATATTTGATGCCCATGAGATAGCAGCCGGACAGAGCCGCTACCAAATTGTGCGTCAGCCTCGGTTTAAGACTGCCCATCAGTTGGGCGGCGATCGTCGGGGGGATGTGATGCTGCTTATCAATGGCATGCCCGTCATTCACATCGAGTTGAAGCGTTCGAAGGTGGATGTAAGTCAAGCTACGTTCCAAATCAAGCGCTATATGCACGAAGGCGTGTTTGCCAACGGACTCTTCAAGATGGTGCAAATCTTCGTGGCTATGACACCCGAAGAGACACTTTATTTTGCCAATCCGGGCAAGGAAGAGAATTTCAAAACAGAGTTTCAGTTCCACTGGGCCGACTTCAACAATGAGGTGGTGAGTGATTGGAGAAGAGTGACTTCTGATTTGTTAAGCATCCCGATGGCCCACCAGCTGGTGGGATTCTATACCATAGCCGATGAAAAGGACAACACCCTGAAGGTGCTCCGCAGCTATCAATATTTTGCCGTCAATAAGATTAGCGACCGCACACACAATACCAATTGGGACAACCATCAACACCGTGGTGGCTACATTTGGCACACAACAGGTTCGGGTAAGACTATGACCAGCTTTAAGTCTGCCCAGTTGATTGCCAACTCAGGCGATGCCGACAAAGTCATTTTCTTGATGGACCGCATCGAACTGAGCATTCAGTCGCTCGACGAATACCGCGGCTTTGCAGGAGATAGCGATGAGGTGCAAGACACGCAAGACACCGCCATCCTGATGAGCAAACTCAAGAGCAACGATTCGAGCAACCGGCTGATTGTTACTTCGATTCAGAAGATGAGTAATATCAACCCGAAACAGGGTATTGCGCAAGCGGAGATAGACCTGATAGGCAAAAAACGCATGGTGTTTATCATTGACGAATGCCACCGGAGTGTGTTCGGCGATATGCTGGTCAGCATTAAGAATACCTTTCCTCGTGCCATCTTGTTCGGCTTTACAGGTACACCCATCTTTGAGCAGAATGCGCACAAAGAGATTACCACGGAAACTATCTTTGGCGATATGTTGGCCAAATACACCATTGCCAACGGTATTCCTGACGGAAATGTGTTGGGCTTCGACCCCTATATGGTCAATACCTACCATGAAGACGAACTGCGTGAGAAAGCGGCCTTTGCTCAATTGGGCGTGAAACGTATTGAGGAGATTGAGAACGACGACGAGAAGATGAAGATCTACCGAAAATTCACCGACCCCAAACAGATGGAAATGGCAGCATCCTACAATGATGCTGCTGGTGAAATTCGTCACGGCATTGAGTATTATCTTCCAAAAGACATCTATCAGCAGGATGTTCACCACCGTGCGGTGGTCAGCGACATTGTCAAAACACGTGAGACGTTGAGTAAGAACGGAAAGTTCCATGCGATGTTGGCCACGCAGAACATCCCTGAAGCCATAGCCTATTACAAGCTGTTCAAAGAGCTTTGTCCTTCAATGAACGTAGTGGCGGTCTTCGACAACAATATTGACAATTCAGACGAAGGCATCGCTCGTGAGGATGCGCTCATCCAAATGTTGGAAGATTACAATGCGAAGTACGGCATGAGTTTCCAGCTCTCCACTTATGCCAAATATAAGAAAGATGTGGCTAAGCGTCTAGCTCACAAAACACCTTACAACACGATTGAGCACGACCACAGTCAGCAAATAGACTTGCTCATTGTGGTAACGCAAATGCTGACGGGTTATGATAGCAAATGGGTAAATACGCTCTATGTCGATAAGGTGATGAAGTATGTGGACATCATTCAGTCGTTCTCACGAACCAACCGTCTATTTGGTCCGGACAAACCGTTTGGAACCATCCGCTACTATACTTTTCCCTACACGATGGAGCAGCATATCAATGATGCACTGGAAGTGTATGCCAATCGTCCTTTAGGCATCTTTGTAGACAAGTTGGAAAGTAATCTGGAGCAAATCAATAAGAAGTTCTTGCACATCAAGGACATCTTTACGGCTCATGAGATTGAGAACTTTGAGCGACTGCCGGAAACTCGCGTGGATCGTAACATGTTTGCAAAGGACTTCAGTCAAATGACGCATTTGCTGGAGGCAGCCAAACTCCAGACTTTCACTTGGGAAAAGAAGAAGTATGAGTTTGAGCATGGAGACACCTATACCTACGTCACCATGCTGATTGACGAAGAAACCTACCTGGTACTTCTTCAGCGTTATCGTGAACTTTTCGAAAGAGTGCCCGGTGGCGGTGGTGACGATACAGAGTTTGACTATCCCATTGACACCTATATTACAGAAACAGGTACGGGAACCATCGATGCCGAATACCTTGATGCCAAGTTCGTGAAGTTCGTAAAGAAGCTATATGCAGGCGAACTGACCGATGCTGTGGTCAAGGAGTTGCATAAAGCCTTCGCTTCACTTTCTGCCAAGGATCAGCGTACGGCCTTGGTCATCATTCACGATATTCAGAGCGGTGACCTTCGGTTGGAACCCGGTAAAACGGTGTTGGACTACATCACCCAATATCAGCAAAGGGAATTGCGCCACCTCATTATGACCTTTGCCGAAGCTACCGAACTTGACTCGGCTTTGCTCTGGAACATCATCAGACGTGGTCCTCTGGAGCAAACTATCAATGAGTACAACCAGTTTGATACGCTCAAGACCAGCGTTAATCCGGATAAGGCTCGCAACTTCCTTTCACTTGTAGAAGGCAAGGAGATTAAGCCTCGCATGGTCATGCCGAAGATGGACAAAGTATTGCGTGATTTCATCCTCGAACCCAATTGCCGTGTGCAAATCATCAATAAGTATCTTGGTCGTGAAGAAGCTGAAGATACAGACATAGCAGACGAGCCGAACAATGATATAACGATACCTGTACCTACGGAAACACCAGCGGCTTCATTTGATATGGATTTGATTGCAGCCAAGATGACCGACGTATTCTCTACAACCTTATCACAAGTAAAAGGGCAGATACGCGACTTTGATGAGGTAATTAAGGGTATCTTCTTCGTTATAGAAAAGGCATCCATTCCTTCTTTGGATGGTGTGGGCATTTACATAAAAAAAGCATTAACAGATTTATTTGTAAAAACGCCTTCGATTGTGGAGAAGCACGTTGCATTTAATCTGCTGGTTACAAAGTTTGAGGCTTACTTGAAGAAGCTATATTTCCTTGAAAAGGATAAAGAAGTAGCCCCATATAGAGAAGGAGACGACGTTACGTGGAAGGATGTGATTCATGCACATCCCTGCCTTTGGAATTTGAAATATAGCTCAAATGAAGGTCAGCAAATGCTGTTCAACTATCTCATGCTAGTGAAGGATTGGAGAAATGCAGAATCGCACATTTCTCCAACTGCTTCAGAAGCGGAAGTAGATGCTGCCATCCAAGTAATTGTCGCTATGTATGGTTATGCCACTGGTGCATCTATCACCGAACTTGAGCTGGCTGGATATGATATAGAAAAGCCACAAACAACTCAGGCTACTCCTGTACAATATGAGCTCTATCCTGAACCAGTTGCATATACAATGGTGGCAGAAAGTGTTCATGATTTGCCGGAAGAAACTCGGAAGGACATCTTCAAGAAAAGCCTAAATTCCTTGTTTGGATATAAGGGAAGCAAATCAGCGTTCAGTAAGCAGCGCCATTGGATTGCTGTCTATCGTGTAGCAGCCGACATGGGTTTTGTCATAGAAGGCGACTTTGATTACTTCAAGGATTTCGTGGATAGTCTGGACTTGAACTACGTGCCGGTCATACTCAATATCAGTTCACTCGCTCGTGCTATTGAGGGCGTGTATGCTGCTGATAAGGCTGACTGGACTTCAGAAGGACTTCAGGGTAAGAAGTTCAGCGAATACCAAGACATCAAGCTCTGCCTGGATAGTTTCGAGAATATTGTAAATGAAAACGTAGCCAAGTATAAAGCTAAAAAGGTTCAGTCTTAGCATAAACCGCAACTGTGTCGTTTCAGTTCACAGTTGCGGTTTAGTTTTGCTGTGTAACTAAAGTTTCCCGTCCCCAATTAAAGAGGGTGGGAAGTAACAGTAATTCAAATTTCGTAAATAAGAATTACTCAAATAGCTGAAATGAGGGGTGGGAAACTTCAGATTCTTATTTCTTTGCATTCCGCGCTGCAACCATGCTGCATAAGGAGCTTAAAGACGAATAAACTTTCAGGTATACGGCAGATATATATACATTTAAACTGAAATATATACAGAAATTCAGGAGCAACAACGAATATATTGAAACAATAATGTATATTTGCAGGAAATTTCACAATAAAAATACACTATGGGAACAAGAATGCAACGTCTGGAGGTTCTACGCGTGATTCTTTCGTGCAACGAAATGGGAAGCCACGAGGAGATACTGAAAGAGCTGGCAAAAAATGGTTGGGCTGTGACGCAGGCCACCCTTTCGCGCGATTTGACAAAGCTACATGCAGCCAAAATATTGGGTAACGGCGGGTATCGTTACATTTTGCCCGAAAATCCACTCTACCGACGGACAGTGAAACCCGATGTGGTACCGCAGTATTTGCGCAATACCGGGTTCTCGTCGATTAACTTTTCGGGTAACATGGCTATCCTGCATACGCGGCCGGGCTATGCCGCCGGATTGGCCTCGGACATCGACAGCCATCACCTTTCGAGCGTGGCCGGCACGATTGCGGGCGACGATACCATCTTGGTAATTATCAGCGAAAATGCCTCGCGGCAGGAATTTACCGACGAATTGGCTACGGTAATTCCCGCTGTGAAGAGCGTGGTGCTGTAAGGCCGCTCGCCCGGCGCGAACGACCATAAGCCCGACGCGCTGACAAAGAACTTTTACATTCATCCATCCACTTTACCTTGCGAATGCAATGATTAAGATAGGGATTATTGGCGGAACTTCGTTTGCAGCAGGCGAATTGTGCCGCTTGCTGCTGAACCACCCGGAAGCCGAAATCGTGTTTGTGAACAGCGAACGCGCTGCCGGCAAACTGCTGACCGACGTACACGGAGGCTTGTATGGCGAAACTGACCTGTACTTTTCCGATGAACTGCCCTTCGATGCCGTTGACGTGGTATTCTTTTGTTTGCCCAAGGGTGGCAGTGTTGCTTTTCAACAAGCCCATTACATTCCGGCCGATGTGCGCATCATTGACCTGACCCCCGATTTCCGCATGGAGGCCGACGAAAACGACTTTGTCTATGGTTTACCCGAACTGAACCGCCTGCAAATTATGAACGCGCTGCATGTGGCCAATCCCGGCTGTTTTGCCACCTGCATACAGTTGGGACTCCTGCCTTTGGCTGAAGCCGGACTGCTCAGAGGCGAGGTAATGGTGAATGCCATCAGCGGAGCAACGGGTGCCGAAATTCAGATTGCCGACGATATGCCTTGTGGGCAAATCACGGGGAACATGTGCCTTTACAAAGCATTCGACGGCGACGAAGTGGCCGAAATCAGTCAGTCGCTGCATGGGCTTCAACCTACATTCGCCAGCGAAATAAACTTTCTGTCCTATCGGGCCGATTTTGCCCGAGGCGTATTTGCCACCATTGTAACCGGCTGCACCGCATCGCTCGAAGAAGTGGAGGCTGCCTTTCGCGAATTTTACGGCGAGGCTTCGTTTACGCACTATGTGGGACGTGCCATCGACCTGAAACAGGTAATCAACACGAACAAATGCTTGATTCATGCCGAATGCCATGCCGACAAACTGCTCATCACGGTGTGCATTGACAACCTGCTGAAAGGGGCCTCGGGACAGGCCGTTCAGAACATGAACCTGATGTTTGGCCTGGAGGAAAACACCGGACTGATGCTCAAAGCCTTGGGGCACTGATTGCCGACATTCCCGTTAGGTAGCTGCCTCAATGCCGTTGAATCTTCCTTAATGCAAAAGACAGCATGTAAGTAAGTGTTCCTCATTATTCAGGCCATTTTGTGCTACATGAAAAAAGAAAGACATTCATCACTTCAAGTACTGAAGGACGAATGTCTTTAGTTTTGTTCATCTCTGGTTGCTGGAGGCAACTTCTAAAGTCGAATCATAGGCTAAGTTTGTGCTAAGTTTTTTTTGAGTAAGTTTGTTCAAAGCTGTTACTAAGCTTTGCAGTGAGTTTGCGAATCAGTACATGTAGCTGCTTGTCGAGTTTACCCGACGACCTTTTTTTTAACGAGGCAAACGCGTGAATGAAATTGCACGACAGAATAATAGGAAAGCGCAAGCACGCCAACCGGCATTAAGATTTGCCGGGAAAAACACACCTAAGGCGGCAAGCTGCGCGTAGAAGTAGTAGACTGCCTGACGTGCAGTAACTGTTTCATCAAGCATAAACGAATAAAGCTTGGCCGCACTGCACATCGGTTTCGAAGCCGCTAACCACGATGTAAGGCCTCTGAGGCTACACCATTCGGGTAAAGTTCTCTCATCATACTGCTGCTGTTTCATAGAAAAGATGTTTTTGTTCATCATAACTTAACTTTTATTGGTAGACAACTGATTCTGACTGCAAATTACATCATAATATTTGACAGAACATGTCATAAAAATAATTTTGCCGTTAAATATAAATAGCAAGGTGCGGTTTTCAGAAGAAAGGCGGCTTTTTTCAACGCTTGTGCTGTGCGTATTGATTTTAACACATTTGCAAACAAAGATAGAACGGAGCAGCCGGCTGGGCGGATGGGGATGCGCTGCAGTGAAAGCGCTGTGGGTTATGCAACTGCGCAAGAGGTAAAAAAAATCAGGCTACATCTCAGCATCGCATTTGATGTTGAGGTGTAGCCTGATTGGGGTACAGAAGTGGATGCTTTATTCAGCAGCCAGCGGATTCCAGCCTTGGGCCTTGAGGTCGAACTCATTGCCGTCGCGGGTAACGAGCTTCGTGCCCAGTTCGGCGCGCGTGATATGGCCGATAACCTTGACGTCGTCGATGGCCGATACACGTTCGTGGTCGGTGAGGGGCACGGTGAAGAGGAGTTCATAGTCCTCGCCGCCATTGAGGGCTGCGGTGTAGACGTTGAAGTTGAATTCCTCGGCAGTAATGGCCGTTTGGTAGTCGATGGGGATGCGTTCTTCGTAGAGGCGGCAACCCGTTTGACTGCGTCGGCAAATGTGCATGATTTCAGACGAAAGGCCGTCGCTAATGTCCATCATGGCCGTGGGGCGGATACCGGCCTCGCGCAGGCGCTGCACAATGTCGCGACGTGCCTCGGGTTTGAGTATGCGCTCAATGAGGTATTCGCGTCCGGCAAAGTCGGGCTGTGCCTGGGCTTCGGGTTCGCTGGTGTGCTGCGATTCGAACACGCACTTTTCGCGTTCGAGCAGTTGGAGTCCCATATAGGCTGCGCCCAGGTTTCCACTGACGCAGAGCAGATCGGTGTCGTGGGCTCCCGAGCGGTACACAATGTCGTCGGCATTGGCTTCGCCCAAACAGGTAAGGCTTAGGGCCAAACCGGTTACTGAGGAGGTGGTGTCGCCACCAACGAGGTCGACTCCGTAGCGTTCGCAAGCCAAGCGCAAACCGGCATAAAGTTCGTCGAGGTGTTCAACCTTGAAACGGCGACCTACGGCTACACTGACCAAGAGCTGACGCGGGGTGCCGTTCATGGCATACACGTCGGAAAAATTGACCACGGCTGCCTTGTAGCCGAGATGTTTGAGCGGGGTGTAAGTGAGGTCGAAGTGAATGCCTTCCATCAGCATGTCGGTGGTGCTGAGCAGGCGGCGGGGATCGGCGGCATCGGTGGTGTAACGCATCACGGCACAGTCGTCGCCCACACCCATGAGGGTGGAATCGTTGACGGGCTTGAGGTCGGCCGTGAGGTGGTCAATGAGTCCGAATTCGCCTAAAGTGGATATTTCAGTCATGAATACAGAAATGTGTAAATGAATTTCAGCACCTGCTTAGAAGAAGAAACCGAGACCTATGTTGAAACCAAAGGTGCTGTTGTCGGAAAAATCGTGGAGCGACATCTTATAATATAATGAAGGCTCAATGGTGATGAAACGGTTCACAAAGAAAGCGTAACCTACTTCAAGGGGGATTTGCACATCGTTGCTGTTGGGCGTGTAGTGTACATACTGCGCACCGGCACCCATGTAAATGCCGCACTGGTCGAAGTAGTAGCGCGCACCGCCACCTACGGCTACATCGTCGATGGCACGCGTGTGATTATAGTTGACATCGAGGTGTAACAAAAGGCAGTCGGCTGCAAAGAAACCAGCCTTGCCATTGATGCCCATACGGAACTTTTCGCTACCGCTGTACGAAAGACCCATACCCGAAAACGAGGCACTGACGTATTTTTTACCTTTCTCGAACTGGGCTGCAGCTGTGAGTGTGCTTGCCAAAAGGCAGAGCAGGAGTAATGCTTTTTTCATTGTGTGTATGATAAACTTTAACAATTGACAGAATGAAACGGCTTGCCGATATTTGCCTGGGGCAAGATGGATAGACGAACCAACCGTAAATCAGGTGTAAAAATACCACAAATTTTGCAGTTGGGGCGGCAGAAACTCGCGTTTTAACGTAAGTTTTGCCACATTCAATGCCACATGGCCCATTGTGCGCCGTAAATTGAGTTCGATGCAGGGCATGAGGGCGGGTCCTTGCGGTGTGCCGACGGCCATCATGTCTATGCCAAAGGGGCCGCTGTAGCGGTGGGCAAGCAGGTGCCGGGCTTCGGTGCCGACGGTTTGAATAATGCGGCGCAAACTTGCTTCGTCGGTGTGAAGGGCTGCGCATATTTGCTGTTCGATGTGGGCCTGCGGTGCCACGATATTGCCGGCATAACCGCCCGAAGCATTGGTTTGAAAGGCCGATGCGCCCAGGTAATGCACTGTTGAACCATCGGTGCTAAATTCAAGGGCAAAATCGAGCAGCCGGTCGTAGGCCTTTTGCACCTCTACCCCACCCTGTTCGCGCAGCAGACGGCGCAGACGGCCGGTGTCAGAAGGCGTCGTTGCCCCGTCGATTACGAACACACCGCGGCCGCTGCACGACCACAGACTTTTACACACCACGCGCTGCCACGATGCAAGGGCTTGGCTGACCTCGTCGAGACTGCGCACCAAACGGGTTTCGCCCACGGCGTGAATGCCCATTTGCCACAGTTGGGCAACGAGTTGAGGCAGCAGGCATACGGTGCTTTCGCGACTACTTAGCTGGCGAATATGGGCAAGCTCGTCGTCGGAGGGGAGGAGGCTTTCGGGTGCTCCGGCTTTGCGCAGGCGATGGCGCTGGAGGGGGTCCCAGCCCCAGGGCATGATGTGGGTGATTTGCTGCCAAAGCCGGGGAGTGAGTTGGCGAAGGGTGAGCAGACGCACGGCCGAGAGTTTTTCGGCCCATACACTGCCGCAACTATCTGCCTGGTCCGAAAGGGTTTGCAGGGTGTCTTCGTCCACAAGCACGCAGTCGCCGGGCTGGGCCCACAGCACGGGGAGGAGGCCCCATTCGGTTTGCAACCGTCGGGCTATGGTTGAGGGATAATAATAGGGGGAGTTGGCGGCCAGGGCCTCATCGTGTGAGGGGTTGAACAGGTGTAGGGTCATGTAAGCAGGTGTTCAAAACTATTTATATGATTCTATCGACGTATTTTTGAAGTCGTCTGAACTTTTATGAAATTCAATCTTCGTCAGAAAAGTTTAGACGACTTATTTACTTTGCACAGCGTTTTTGCACCATTCAAATGTAAAAATAATTAGGAACACCTACTTAAATAAAAGAGGGTTCACTTCGGGAGGGGGTAAAATTACGGTTTGGCCTATCGGTGCTCGGTGAGCAGGCATGGTGACTTGATTACGGCCTTGCGGATGTGCGAAGTTACGCTTTTTTTTCGACACGCCGACAGCCAAAACCCACAAAGCCGAGATTGCTAAGCGGAACTCACGGCCGAAGCATGTTGGACGAAAATGGGAGTTAAAATGCGACAAGGTGCAACACGATTTTTTGGAAAGGCCTTGTGGCGTTAATAAAAAAGAAAAGATGGGGCAGAAATTTGGTTTGGGGCATTGGGCTACTATATCTTTGCATCAGGATTTAGGATAACAAGAACTTTTACGAGTGAAAGTAGGTATTGATAATTATTCAACTTATTTGTTTTAACCTCCCCCTTTATTATGGGGCAGAAACTTATTTTTTTTGAGGCAGACTGAACGAACTGCAGCGTTTAGCAAAAAGACCTTTTACAAAGAAAAAACAAACGATGGTGGGTGCAACAATAGGTAGATGCGCCTAGAAACATTCAACCTTGAACTTACTTAGTTTCTACATTGTGACCATGAAAAAATCAAAACAAAAAACTCCTGAAATAAAAATAACAAAAACGGAATTTGCACTTGCTGTATTTCCCGGACGGTCGGACGAGTATGCACGACGGCTACTGCACGATTACATCATGAACCGACGCTTGGTGATGCGACGGCTGATTGACTTGGGGTGGCGGCCTTATGACAAAAAACTGGATAAAAGGCAGATGCGATATCTGCAAAAAGTAATTGCCGGAAACGTTATCGGCGGCAATGATTTACGACTGAAAAAACGAAGTTTGAAAAAACAACAGACAAGATGATGATGAAAAAAAGAAACATTCGGCTCATTGTGATTCACTGCACGGCTACAAGTGAGCAAACCGCTATCAGCAGCATTCAAACGTACTGGAAAAAGGTGCTGCATTGGCGAAAACCGGGCTATCATTATGTGGTAAAGGCTAACGGCGAATGGGTGCAGCTGGCTATGGACCACGAGATGACTAACGGGGTGAAAGGACACAATGCGAATGCCATACATGTGGCTTACGTGGGTGGAATCCGCACCTTGAAAAACGGCAAGACGGTGGCTTGCGACACGCGGACGGAGGCTCAACGAAAAACGCTGAAACACCTTGTGGAAAAACTGAAATGGTTGTATCCCAAGGTTTTGGTAGTGGGGCATCGCGATTTGTCGCCCGACTTGAACGGCAACGGTAAAATTGAGCCTATTGAATATCTGAAAATGTGTCCTTGCTTCAATGCCATCGACGAATACGGCGGTGAGCATTGAGGGTTTTCGGAACGAGTGTGAACCGGATGAGTGCATCGGGCAAGCGGAAAAAAGGAGGCAGAAAGCCATTTTTAAAAAGTTTCTTCGCCCGGTAGTTTGGTCACGTTTCGGGTTTGGCGTATCTTTGAAGTCCTGTTCTGTAAGCAAAGTGTTTGCATAACAGTTATAAGCCTTGCCCCGACGTGGGGCTTTCTACTTTTAAGAAATGACGTATGAACAGTGTTTACGATGCGAAATTGTTGGGACTGCCCAAGATTGAAGATCCGCGAGGCAATTTGTCGTTCATCGAACAGATGAACCATATACCTTTTGCCATAAAACGGGTGTATTGGATATACGATGTGCCCGGCGGCTGCGACCGCGGCGGTCATGCCTACAAGCAGAGCGAGGAGTTTATCGTAGCGCTGTCGGGCAGCTTCGACGTGGTACTGAACGATGGTAAACACAAACAGACGGTTTCGCTGAACAGGGCCTTTCACGGACTGTATGTGCCCAACGGATTGTGGCGCACGATGACTAACTTTGCCACAAATTCGCTCGTACTTGTGCTTTCGTCGACCGATTACGACGAAAACGATTACATCATGAACTATGAGGAGTTTAAACGCTGGCGCAACGATCCGAGCATCGAAACGCATTCGCCAAACTACCTGACGTCGGTGAAGGCGCACGAAATGAACGGACGCGAAATCAGCCGCGAGGTGCGCAACGTGTTTGACTGCTCGCCCTGCGAACTGAACAAAATTCACGATCCGGAAGGCAACCTTACTTATTTATACGAAGAAATGCATGTGCCGTTCCCAATTAACCGCGTGTTCTACATCTACGATATTCCGGGTGGAAAGGACCGTGGGGCGCATGCTCACAAAACTTGCCACCAGTTTATGATTGCTGCCTCGGGCTCGTTTGAAGTGGTGCTGAACGATGGCGAAAACGAAAGAACTGTGCAGCTGAACCGCCCCTACGAGGGGCTGCATGTGCCGCCGGGCATCTGGGCTTCGGAACAGGGTTTCTCGTCGGGAAGCATTTGCTTGGTGCTGACTTCGCACAACTACGATGAGGAGGATTACATCAGAGATTACAACGAATTTCTGAATTATGCTGGTAAAAAATAACTGACACTATGGTGAAGTTCTTAGATTTACAAGCCATTACCCAACTGCACGCCCAAGCATACAAAGAGGCGGCAGCACGGGTAATCGACAGCGGATGGTTTCTACAAGGTAACGAAACGCTGCGCTTTGAAAAACATTATGCACAATATATAGGTACGACGGAATGTGTCGGCACGGCTAACGGACTCGACGCGCTGCGTCTGATTATTCGCGGATACAAAGAATTGGGGCGACTGACCGAGGGCGACGAAATCGTGGTGCCGGCCAATACTTACATCGCAACTTTCCTGGCTATCACGGATAACGGACTGGTGCCGGTGCCGGTGGAACCTACGTTCGATAACTTGGAACTCGACACGGAACGCATCGAAGCGGCGCTGACACCGCGCACCAAGGGCATCATGACGGTGCACCTTTACGGACGTGTGGCTTATAACGAAATGTTGGGCGAAATTTGCCGCAAACACAGACTGCTGCTGATGGAGGACTGTGCGCAAAGTCAGGGCTGCGAATGGAAGGGAATAAAAACGGGTGCGCTGGGCAATGCAGCTGCTCACAGCTTTTACCCCGGTAAGAACTTGGGTGCTTTCGGCGATGCGGGGGCGGTAACTACAAACGACCGCGAACTGGCTGAGGTTATCCGTGCATTGGGCAATTATGGCAGCCAACGCAAATATGTGTTCAAATACAAGGGCATCAACAGCCGTATGTCAGAGCTCGATGCGGCGGTGCTCGACGTGAAACTGAACTATCTGGACGAGGATAATGCCAAACGACAGGCGTTGGCTGATTTTTACTACCGCGAACTGAATAATCCCTTGGTACGGCTGCCCCGACGATTGCCCGATGCGCAAAACGTGTATCACTTGTTTCCCGTGTTTTGCCAACGGCGCGACGAGTTGCAGGCGCATCTGGCGGCTTGCGGGGTGCAAACCTTGATTCATTACCCCATCGCACCGCACGAACAGGAATGTTACGCTACGGCGGAGTGGAACCAACCAAAACGCGCACTACCAATCACTGAACGCATTCACCGACAGGAACTTTCGCTGCCTATGAGCCAGGTGCTCTCGGCGGCTGAAGCGCAAATGGTGGCCGAGGCCGTGAACAGTTTCAGGTGAATATAAAGATATTTGGTACATTGGTATATTTGCTACATTGGTATATTGGCACCTTTGCAATATTGCTATATTTGGCAAAAATATAACATTTCGACAATTACTTGACGCCCCGGAACTGATTTTAGGGTGATTCTCATTTTTCCTTAACCTAAATACTCAAACTTCTGATAGCATTGGGCATGGACATTAGCGAACTATTAGCGAAATTTTCAACACACCCCAAAGTGGGGGCTTTGGCAGAACTGCTTTCTGACCCAAAAACAACTCTGATTCACGCTCAGGGGTTGCAGGCTTCGGCTGCGCCCATGGCATTTGCTGCTTTGGCCGGACGGTCGAAGGCGGTGAAGCGCGTGATGCTGTTTGTGCTCAATGATGAGGAGGAAGCAGGCTACTTCTATCACGACCTGCACCAGGCTTTGGGCGACGAACGCGCGCTCTTTTTTCCTTCAACTTACCGCCGGGCGGTGAAATATGCGCAGCGTGATGCGGCCAACGAAATATTGCGCACCGAGGTGCTGAACCAACTGAGCAGCTACGAACAGCGACGCAAAACGGGAAAAAACTTACCGCTCTTCGTAGTGAGCCATGCGGCGGCATTGGCCGAAAAGGTGACACCACCGCAAACCATGGCCGAACGAACCATGCACCTGAAGGAGGGCGATGTGTACGACTTGACAGAACTGAGCCGGCAACTCATGGAATTGGGCTTCAAACGCAGAGACTATGTGTACGAACCGGGGGAATTTGCCGTGCGTGGCTCCATTCTCGACATTTATTCATTTGCCGCTGAATATCCATTCCGTATCGACTTCTTTGGCGACGACATTGACTCTATCCGTACGTTCGAGGTGCAGACGCAGCTCTCGCGCGAACGACGGACGGAAGTCAGCATTGTGCCCGACGCTGAACAGGGGGCACAGGGCATGGTGCCTATGACGGATTATCTGCCGGCCGACACGGTGCTGGTGGTAAAGGATTTGGCGCTGATTCACGACGATATTGACCGCATCTATGCTGAAGGTTTTGCACAGCAGGCCATGATGGCGCAGGAACCGACTTCGGAAATGGAGGAGGCTGAAATGCGTGAACGCTTCAATAAGGAAAACTTGCTGATTACGGGCGAGGCTTTGCTGCGGGGCGTTGCGGGTCTGCAACGGGTGAACATCGGTACGCAACCCTTGGGCACGCCGGCGGCTATTGTGCAGTTCAACTCGACGCAGCAACCGCTGTTTCACAAAAACTTCGAACTGCTGCGCCGCAACTTGGGCGAACTGAAAGCTGCGGGCTACACAATTTACATCTTGGCGGACAGTGCCAAACAGAATGAACGCTTGCAAAACATTTTCGAGGAAATGGGGGCGCAGCGCGACTTCTTTATTCCAGTGTCGAAAACACTGCACGCGGGCTTTACCGACAACGACCTGAAGGTGTGCTGCTTTACGGACCACCAGATTTTCGACCGTTTCCATAAATACAACCTGAAGAGCGACCATGCACGCGATGCGAAAATGGCGCTGACGCTGAAGGAAATCATGCAGTTCGAGCCGGGCGACTTCATTGTGCACATGGATCACGGCGTTGGACGCTTTGCAGGACTCGTGCGCATGCCGACGGCCGATGGCGAAATGCAGGAAATGATTAAGCTGACGTATAAGAACGATGATGCGGTGTATGTATCGATTCACTCGCTGCAAAAGGTGTCGAAATACAAAGGCAAGGAGGGCGAACCGCCGCGCATCAGCACGCTCGGAACAGGGGCTTGGGAAAAGCTGAAGGAACGCACGAAAAAACGCATCAAGGACATTGCGCGCGACTTAATCAAACTTTACTCGCAGCGAAAAGAGGAAAAGGGATTCGCGTTCAGTGCTGACTCGTTCATGCAGCACGAACTTGAAGCTGGATTTGCCTACGAGGATACGCCCGACCAACTTCGCGTGACGCAGGAGGTGAAAGCCGACATGGAAAGCGCGAAACCAATGGACCGTCTGGTATGTGGCGACGTGGGATTTGGCAAAACGGAAATCGCCGTGCGTGCAGCCATGAAGGCGGCGGCTGACAGCAAGCAGGTGGCAGTGTTGGTGCCGACCACGGTGCTAGCTTTGCAGCATTACAAAACTTTTGCCAACCGACTCAAGGATTTTCCGGTCAGGGTGGACTACCTCAGCCGCGCACGCTCTACGGCACAGACCAAAAAGGTGCTGACGGATTTGCAGAACGGCGACATCGACATCCTGGTAGGAACGCACAAGCTCATTGGCAAAAGCGTAAAATGGAAGGACCTGGGACTGCTCATCATCGACGAGGAACAGAAATTCGGGGTGGCCGTGAAGGAAAAACTACGACAGCTGAAAACGAACGTCGACACGCTGACCATGTCGGCCACACCCATTCCGCGCACGCTGCAGTTTTCGCTGATGGGGGCGCGCGACTTTAGCGTAATTCAAACGCCACCGCCTAACCGCCGCCCTATCCAAACGGAACTGCATACCTTTGGGCATGAGGTGATTGCCGAGGCCATTAACTTTGAAATGAGCCGCAACGGACAGGTGTATATCGTCACGAACCGCGTAGCTTCGCTCTATACGCTCCACGACCTGGTTCACAAATACGTGCCGGATGCGCGCATTGCCATCGGCCACGGACAAATGCCGCCCGATCAGCTCGAAAAGGTTATCATGGGTTTTGTCAACTATGATTACGATGTGCTGATTTCGACCACCATTGTTGAAAACGGCATCGACATTCCCAATGCCAACACCATCATCATTGATGCGGCGCACCACTTCGGTTTGTCGGACTTGCACCAAATGCGTGGTCGCGTAGGACGCGGTTCTCGCAAGGCGTTTTGCTACTTGTTGGCTCCCCCGCTGTCTTTGCTGCCGGCTGAATCGCGCCGCCGTTTGCAAGCCATCGAAAATTTCAGCGACTTGGGTTCGGGCATTCACATTGCCATGCAGGACCTCGACATTCGCGGTGCCGGCAATTTGCTTGGTGCAGAGCAAAGCGGTTTCATTGCCGATTTGGGCTACGAGGCTTACCAGAAAATTCTGGCGCAAGCGGTTACGGAATTGAAGAACGACGAGTTTGCCGACCTTTACACACAGGAACTGGCTGAAAAGGGTGACCTGGGCGGTGAATTTTTCATTGACGACTGCACGGTGGAGTGCGAACTGCATGCTTACTTTCCCGAAACCTACGTGCCGGGAGCTACAGAGCGCATGCTGCTTTACCGCGAACTCGATTCGCTCAGCACCGACGAACAGATTGCTGCTTTCCGCCAGCGCATGATTGACCGTTTCGGTCCTTTGCCGCCCGAGGGCGAGGAGTTGTTGCGCATTGTGCCGCTGCGGGTGCTTGGCCGCAAGGCGGGAGCTGAAAGGCTGACGCTGCGCAAACGACGCATGACGCTCTACTTCGTTTCGAACCCGGAAAGTGCTTTTTACCAAAGCAAAACATTTGAACGCATCATCGAATATGCCACTAATTCCTACAAGCGTTGCAAGCTTGACGAAGCGGGCGGAAAGCGGCGAATGACGGTCAACGATGTGCCGAGTGTAGAAATGGCACTCTTAGCGCTTCGCACCATTTTAAATGTCGAACATTAACTGCTTGCGACATGGAGGGTGATAACGCGTAAATCCGCGCATTTTCCGAATGCACGCTGGTAGCAGTTCAACTTTCCAACAGTTTTTTTCAGGCAGGCCGCAGTTTTTTGCTACTTTTTTTGTAGTAAATCACTGCGGCCTGCGTCTTAGTATAAAAAGAACAGAGGTGCAAAGCCGTACCAATACCTGTTGGCTTGCCGCTGTTTCACACTTGTAGCCAATGAACGAACAAGAATTTGCAAATATTGTCCGCGAACATAAAAGTACCATTTACACCGTGTGCTATATGTTCTCGAAAAACCAGGACGAGGTGGACGACCTTTTTCAGGAAGTGCTATTGAACCTGTGGCGCGGCATCGAACACTTTAAGGGTGAATCGAAACTGGCCACCTGGATTTACCGCATCAGCCTCAACACTTGCATTTCGGCCGATCGGAAAAAGAAAAAGCACGTCACCGAAACGCTCAGCCAACAGGCCGACATATATGCTGCGACTGACGAGGCCGAAACGCGCCAGATACAAATGCTGCACAAGCGGGTTCACCGGCTCCGCCCTTTCGACCGCGCCATCGTGCTGCTATGGCTCGAAGGATTGCCCTACGACGAAATCGGGGCCATCACTGGTATCTCGGCCAAAAATGTGTCTGTGCGCCTGGTTCGCATCCGCGAAGAACTCAAACAAATGACCGACGAGGAATAACATCGCCGGAAATTACGCCATCTCATTATCCCAACTAACACTTACGTTCAACACGCTCATCATGGACGAATTAGATATTCTCAAACAACAGCATCAGGTGTTCAAAAACTCTATCGAACACATAAAACTCGACACCGGCAATCAACTTTGCCAACAAACTCAAAAACGCATCAAACACATGAATCGCGAAATGACCCTGCAAATTGTGTTTGGTTGCTTAGCCATTTCTCTTTGCATTGCTGCATTTAGCTTCATTGGTTTTTCGTGGGCCTACTGTTCGGTTATCTGCATCGTTCTGCTGCTCGAAAACTATTTTATTTACCGTTCATCGCGCATGCTCAAACCCGAAATGTTGGCTACCGGCAGCATGACCGAAGTGGCTAACCGTGTGGCCTATATCAAGAAATGCTTTGTATGGCATCTGCGCATCGGATTGCTGCTGGCCGTGGTCTTACTCTTTTGGGGAGGCTACGAAATAGCTGAAATCGTCAATTTGCCTTTGGCGCAACGTCACTCGCTGCTCGTTTCGGGGGGCATCGGCGGAATCATCGGTATTGTTATAGGCTACTTCATCAACCGCCATCAGCGCCGACTCGCCGAAAAACTGCTCGACGACTTACGCGATTTCGAAAACTAACTGTACCTGAAGTTTGCGCTACACTGTCCCACAGAAGGGCTGTTGCAAATGTGTAAGATTAAACGCAACTGCAAGTACATGTTTCAGACAGGCCTACCTGCCTTACTTTCTTTTGTATCAAAATGTCAAAGAACGCTGAATGAATAAATAAGGAATACTGTTTTTTCATCCGTTTAGACTGACGTACAGTTTCTCCATACCGTTGTGCAGCCTTTATATGGTTGTGATGCAAAGATACAACGCAAACACCCCGAAATCCAATTTTTTTGGCTGCCTAATATCGCACCTCGAAAGTTTTCCACACCCCTGAATGGGCATTCAGCCCTTTATCTACGGGCATTCCGGTGCGTTTTCCACACGCGAAAAAAAATGAAATCGGGATAATCCGTCACCTATTTCCAATGTTCAATATGTACGCAGCGCGTGTATTTTCCCCATGCTATTTCAAAAAAGCTCTTGAAAACTTACACAAATCAGTGCTGAGTACCCAGCTAAGCACTGCGCTACTTGTAATGCGTATCTCTAACCAAATCGGTTTTAATAATAAGTTTTTGCTTCATATACCTTACAAAACAAACAGATAACACACCAAAACGAAAAAAAATAACGATTTCTCGTAAAAAAGTTGCGAATATGTTTGGTACTTTCAAACAAAGTTCGTACTTTTGCATCGCTTTCAAGAACGAAAGATACCGATGGTGCTTATAGTTCAGTTGGTTAGAGCGTCAGATTGTGGTTCTGAATGTCGTGGGTTCGAATCCCACTAAGCACCCAACGAGGAGTGAACATCCATAATGTTCACTCTTTTTTGTTATCTGCCTACGACGGGCAAACGCTTCCTTCAATGCTCGTCACGAAAAACGGAATGTGGTTCAACCGCATTCCGTTTTAATTTTATTGTCTTAGCCTAAAAAAGGTTGACTGTTTTTTAAGGAATGAGATAATACGTGCTGTCAGGCGTCGGCACACGGCTAACCACGGGGGTGTGTCATAATTGACTATGGTCATTTATGACACACCCCCTACATTGGACTTGAAAAGACAATTCTATTATTCTATAGTCTGATTGCCATTGTCAACATTTGATGAAGGGAAAACTATAGGTATCGTAAACTTTATTCTGTTTGCGTTGTCTGTATTGGAACTTTTAGAAATACCCATTTTTAATGTCTTGATGGCAATTCCGCCTTCTTTGTCTTTGTTTCTCGTTGCAGATAGGGATGTTTCAAATTCTACATCAACAACTCTAATCCTTGTACCATCTTTTGTGTTTACAATATACCAATTTTTATTGTCTCTCATTTCTGCATTTTTGAGAGCTGGATTTACTAATATCCTATCACTATAAACGTGTCCAGAGTTACAATCATTGATGGCATTGCTGATTTATGCTAAGACTGTTTTTATGTAGTCTTCCAATGAAATCTCATCTTTAGCCATCTTCCTTCTAAATATTTTATTGAATATGCTCATTCTGCTAACATTAAAAGGTTGGGAAGTTCTTCATTGATTGCCTCCAAGTAAGCAACGATATACTTATCGTCACCATATCCAGCATATTGTCCCCAAATAGGCTCATCTGTCGTTTCATTATGACTATTGGGGTATGCCATATAGTAATCAGTCAATTCTTCTTGAATAGCATCATACATTTTCCATATCTGACTTCTACTCGGGTTCTTAGCTTTGTCATCAAACTTCCAACGGAAGTATGGTACAAGGGCTTTGATGTTAATCATGCCCTTTTCATAATCCTCTTTCATCTTAGCGATGAAGGTATCTTGTTGCTTGAAGTAATCCATAAATCTATGCTTTAAGCTAAAGCACAAAGGTACTAAATAATAAGCAATTAGCAACCTATTCGTGAGCGATTTTCGAGAATTGCCAGGCTGAAGCCGAGCTGGAGTCTCTCATGGGGAATCGGGCAATAAAGAGGATGGCTAATTTTTAGTAGTCCCTAATATAATGTATAAAAATAATGCATACAAAAAAAGGAACACAACCAAGCATATTGCTCATTGCATTCCTTTTGTGTTGGGGTATCCGGACTCGAACCAGAAAAGGCAGGACCAGAATCTGCAGTGTTACCATTACACCATACCCCAATCATTCGCCATCTACCTAACAGGCAGACAACTTAAAAATCTAAACTTGTTGGGGTATCCGGACTCGAACCAGAAAAGGCAGGACCAGAATCTGCAGTGTTACCATTACACCATACCCCAATGTCTAAAATTGACGGGTGTATTCTGTCATTTCTTGAATACGGCTGCAAAATTAAGGCTTTCTATTGAACTCTCCAAATTTTCGGTCCATTTTTTTCAAAAAAAATCAATTATTTCTTGTTCATCGGGTAGTTTCCTTCGCATTGTCAGGCTATTTGCCGGTTGGCAAACCACTTTTAGAGGGTAAACCGCTTGATATTGGATTTTTAAAGCTAATTTTGCGTTATCAACTTAATCTACCACTTCAAAGTGCAAAAGCTGTCACAAATCATCTAATAGCAGCGTTTGCTCTCCCCTAATTATCCCCTTGCATGAAACTACGAAAAATAAAACGTTACTTATCGGGAATTCGCGACATTTACTCATCACAAACCGGATGCCACAAGCGCGAATTAGCCTTGCTGCAACGTTATTACTCAACAGAGTCGCCGCGACGTGGCATCAGCCAAACCGAAGTGGTAATGATGGTAGATGGGCGCTGTCTACATGGCGGACTTTCCGATCGTATTCGCGGCATTGTCAACGTCTATAGCTATTGCCGCACCCACTGCATTCCTTTCCGCATTCACCACGTTTATCCGTTTAACCTCACCGACTACTTTGAACCCGCCCATATCGACTGGCGCATCGAAAGCGAAGAACTGTCGTACAACAGCAACGAGGCTTACCCCGTGGTGCTGCAGGCTGTACATTTGCAGCAGAAACTGCACAGCCTGTATCTGCGTCAGACGCTGAAACGCCACAAAGGCAAACAAATACATGTGTATTCGAACACGATGATGAACGACAAAGCCTTTCACGACAACTTCAATCACCTGTTCCAACCCACCCCACTTCTTCAGCAAGCCATCGATGCCGTACCGCTCAAGCCTCATTCGGGCTATGTAGCCATGGTATTCCGTTTCCAGCAGCTGCTGGGCGACTTTAAAGAAGGGGGTTTCTCCACCCTCGAAGGCGCAGCACGCCAGGAACTCATTGAACGCTGCTTACAGGAAACCGACCGCCTGTACCGCGCACATCACCACGGCAAACTCCTGCTCGTCACCTCCGACAGCGTTTCGTTTCTCGAAACCATCAGCAGCCGTTTCAACTATGTGCGCATCATTCCCGGCAAGGTGGTTCACATGGACTTTTCAACCAACGAAACGACGGGCACTTATCTCAAATCATTCGTCGACCTTTTCCTGCTGGCCGGAGCCGACAAAATTTACCTGCTGCGCACCGGCAAGATGTACCGGAGCGGTTTTGGCAAACGAGCTGCACGCCTTGGCAACATTCCCTACGAAGAAGTAAAATTTTAAAATCTTGCGCATAAAAAAAAGCGGTGTATTCACTTACACCGCTTTTTTTTATTTCTGAAGTCGTCTGAACTTTTATGAAATTCAAGATTTGCCTTAATTTTTGAGGCGTTTTTGGGTCTTGAAGAGGGAGTGTAGCGAGCTACACGACTGATAAAAGGTCAAAAAACGGCCAAAAAGAAAGGTGAAGATTGAATTTAGAAGAGATAAATCTCCAAATCAAATCTTCGTCAGAAAAGTTTAGACGACTTCTATATGTACGAATCAAGGCCCAACGATTAGCCAATGGTAAGGAGAGTAGTACCTTCCATTACGCTGTCGCCGGCAGCCACACAGATACCCGTAATGGTACCGTCGGTTTCGGCCGTGATGTTGTTTTCCATTTTCATGGCTTCGAGCACCAACACCGTTTCGCCCTTCTTCACAGCCTGACCGGCAGCTACGAGCACCTTCGTAACCACGCCGGGCAGCGGAGCCTTAACGGGAGCGCCGGCACCGGGACCATTGGTTGCAGCAGGAGCAGCAGGAGCCTCAGCAGCTGCGGGAGCAGCAGCGGCAGGAGCGGCAGCAGGAGCTTCAGTGGAAACAGTGGGGAGAGCCTCTTCAACGAGTGAAGAACCTTGCATTTCTACTTCAAAGGGAATGCCGTTTACCTCGACTTTGGCCTTTGAACCCACGATGCTGTTGATGGTTACATCGAACTGGGCACCGTTGATGGTATATTTATATTGTTTCATTGCAGATTAAGAAATAATAATGGTGGATTGAGATTGAGAAACTGCCTACCTTGCGATACAAGCAAAAGGAATTACAAAAATTAAGGCAGCTGGTTCATCAAATCCGAGGGGTTGTTCCAACCCGTACGGTGATGTTCCACGGTGATGATGCCCGACTCATCGTCGTGCACGATTTCCACTTCGTGTTCGATGAGTGCCAAAGCAATGGCAGCAGCATATTCCGGCATTTCCGCGTCGGTCGGTTGGTGATGCCATCCGTCAACCAGGAAATCGGCAATGGTACCCTGCTTTTCGTCGAGACGAATGGTCAGCGTCTGCTCGCCGAGTTTATATTGAAAAGTTTTCATGCGCTGAGTTTTGAAAGCCCCTCATGCAGTGCGGCCAACAAAGGCGGACTGCACGAGGCGCATAAAACGTCGATGTTTGAGCAAAATAGGATAAGAAACGGGTAAACACACGCAAAGGTGGCTTTCACCGTTTCGCAGAATATTACAAAGGAATGTTTCCGTGCTTCTTGGCCGGACGCGTTTCGCGTTTGTTAGCCAACTGAGCCAAGGCGCGGCAAATGCGGAAACGCGTGTTGCGCGGTTCGATAACGTCGTCGACGTAACCATATTCGGCAGCCTTGTAGGGGTTGGTAAAGAGGTCGTTGTATTCTTTTTCCTTTTCGGCGAGGAAAGCCTTGGGGTCTTCCTTCGTCTTGGCTTCCTTACCATCGAGAATAGCAACGGCACCCGATGCACCCATCACAGCGATTTCAGCCGAGGGCCATGCATAGTTAAGGTCGGCCTTGAGCTGCTTGCAACCCATCACGATGTGCGAACCACCGTAGCTCTTACGCAGCGTAACAGTAACCTTGGGCACCGTAGCCTCGCCGTAAGCGTAAAGCAGTTTGGCACCGTGGTCGATTACGGCATTGTATTCCTGACCCGTTCCGGGGAGGAAGCCCGGCACGTCGACGAGCGATACGATGGGAATGTTGAAGCAGTCGCAGAAACGAACAAAGCGGGCAGCCTTGCGCGATGCGTTGCAGTCGAGCACACCGGCGTAAACGCTGGGTTGGTTGGCAACGATACCTACGCTCTGACCATTGAAGCGTGCAAAACCGATAATGATGTTGCGGGCAAAGTTGCGCTGCACCTCCATGAACTCGCCATTGTCGACAACGGCACCAATCACCTTGTACATGTCGTAAGCCATGTTGGGGTTATCGGGGATGATTTCGTTGAGTGAATCCTCCTTGCGGTCGATGGGGTCCGTGCATTCAATGCGCGGAGCGTGCTCCATGTTGTTCTGCGGAATGTACGAGAGCAAACGGCGGATGAGCTGTGCAAACTCCTCTTCGGTCTTAGCCGTGAAGTGACACACACCGCTCTTCGTTGAGTGAACACCGGCACCACCCAGGTCTTCCTGCGTCACATCCTCGCCCGTCACGGTTTTCACCACCTTCGGACCGGTAAGGAACATATAGCTTACGCCTTCGAGCATCACGACGAAGTCAGTGAGTGCAGGCGAATAAACGGCACCACCGGCACAAGGACCGCAGATACCCGAAATCTGGGGAACTACGCCCGATGCTTCAATGTTGCGCTGGAAAATTTCGCCAAAACCGGCCAGTGCGTTGATACCTTCCTGAATACGTGCGCCACCCGAGTCGTTCAAACCGATGCAGGGTGCACCCATTTTCATACTCTGATCCATGACCTTACAGATTTTCTGTGCCATGGTTTCAGAAAGTGAACCACCATTCACGGTGAAGTCCTGTGCAAACACATATACCAGTCGGCCATTGATAGTACCGCTACCGGCCACTACGCCATCGCCAAGGAATTGCTTTTTCTCCATGCCGAAGTTGTGGCAACGGTGGAGTTTGAACATATCCATTTCTTCGAATGAGCCTTTATCGAGCAAAAGCTCAATGCGCTCGCGAGCAGTGGCTTTGCCTTTAGCGTGCTGTTTTTCGATAGCCTTTTCGCCACCACCCAGACGGGCTTTCTGGCGAAGTTCGACCAACTGCTTGATTTTTTTAAGTTGTTCGCTCATGTCTGTATGCTGTATTGACAATTAGGTTTCGAACCCCTTTGATTGGGATTTGGTGCATCCTGCCCGAAGTATCTGGCTGGCAGACCTTTCTTTCCTGTTTTAATCATATCGAAAAGGATGAAAAGCCTCACTTGTCAAATGCCCAAAGGTTCTTAATGATTTTCTGCGGCAAAGATAATCAATTCTTGGCACACATCTTTAAATTGTGTGCGATTTCATGGTATTTTTCCTATTTTGTAGCTATGTATCGGGTAAGGTGGGCAACCAATAGCTTTATTTTAACTCAATTTGAATATTGCCTGATACAAAAAGCCGCGATGGCGTGTGCGACAACAAAAATATAATGTGTAATTTTGCAGAGATGAACGGCACTTACCCCTACTTCGGGTGATGGGCGTCACAATTTTTACCCAGAGTCACACGCTGCATAGTGTGCGTTCCACACATTTTTTCACACGTATTCTAACCAACACTAAAATAAAACTCCATGGTCAAAATAACTAAAGAGGCTGCACTGCATTACCACGAAATGGGTAAGCCGGGCAAAATTGAAGTAGTGCCTACCAAGCCGTATCGCACGCAAACTGATTTGTCGCTGGCTTATTCGCCGGGTGTGGCCGAACCTTGTTTGGAAATTCAGAAAAATCCGCACGATGCCTATCGTTACACCAATAAGGGAAACCTGGTTGCCGTGATTTCAAACGGTACGGCTGTATTGGGTTTGGGCGATATTGGCGCCATGAGCGGTAAACCCGTCATGGAAGGTAAGAGCCTTCTGTTCAAAATATATGCCGGTGTCGATGCTTTCGACATTGAGGTAAACGAAAAGGATCCCGAAAAGTTCATCGCTGCCGTCAAGGCCATTGCTCCTACTTTCGGTGGTATCAACCTGGAGGACATCAAAGCTCCCGAATGCTTCGAAATTGAGCAACGTCTGAGAGAAGAACTCGACATTCCCGTCATGCACGACGACCAGCACGGCACGGCCATCATCTCGGCTGCCGGACTGATTAACGCGCTCATGGTGGCTGGCAAAAAAATTGAAGATGCCCGCATCGTTATCAATGGTGCCGGTGCTGCTGCCATTTCGTGTACGCGCCTTTACTGTGCCTTCGGCGCACGCAAGGAAAATGTGGTGATGCTCGACTCGAAAGGCGTTATCACAGCCGACCGCGAAGGATTGAACGAACAAAAACGCGAATTTGCCACGCAACGCACCGACGTGCACACCCTGGCCGAGGCCATGCGCGAGGCCGACGTGTTCGTAGGTCTGTCGAAAGGCAACGTGCTGACGCAGGACATGGTGCGCTCCATGGCTTCGAACCCCATCATCTTTGCCCTGGCCAACCCCGTGCCCGAAATTTCGTACGAAGATGCCATGGCTGCACGCCCCGACGTGCTCATGAGTACCGGACGTACCGACTATCCGAACCAGATTAACAACGTTATCGGTTTCCCCTATATTTTCCGTGGTGCACTCGACACGGCTGCCAGTGCCATCAACGAGGAAATGAAAATGGCTGCTGCCCGCGCCATTGCCGAACTGGCACGCCGTCCGGTGCCCGACATCGTGAACCGCGCCTACCATGTGCGCAACTTCACCTTCGGCCCCGACTACTTCATTCCGAAACCCGTTGATCCGCGCCTCATCACCGAGGTGTCGATGGCTGTGGCTAAGGCGGCTATGGACAGCGGCGTGGCTCGCAAACCCATTGAGGACTGGCGCAAATATCGCCAAAGCTTGCGCGAGCTGATGGGTCAGGAAACCAAGTTTACGCAAAACCTCTACGACACGGCTCGTTCAAACCCGAAGCGTGTGGTATTTGCCGAAGGCACGCACCCCACCATGCTCGAGGCGGCTGTACGCGCCAAGGAAGAGGGATTCTGCCACCCCATCCTTTTGGGCAACGATGTGCAGATTCGCCATATTGCCGAGGATTTGAAACTGAACCTCGACGGTATCGAAATTCTGAACCTGCGCAACGATTCGCAAAACGAACGCCGCCATCGCTACGCACGCCTTTTTGCACAGAAAATGGAGCGTAAGGGCTACACGCCGCAGGAGGCTGAGGACAAAATGTACGAGCGTAACTATTTTGGTATGATGATGGTTGAAACGGGCGAGGCCGATGCCTTCATCACAGGCTTGTACACCAAATACTCTAACACCATCAAGGTGGCCAACGAGGTAATCGGCATTCGCGAGGGCTACAAGCACTTCGGCACCATGCACCTCATCAACTCGAAAAAGGGTATCCTCTTCGTGGCCGATACACTCATCAACCGTCACCCCGACGAGGAAGCACTTTACGACATTGCCCGCCTTTCGGCCGAAACTGCTCGTTTCTTCAACCGTACGCCGGCCATCGCCATGCTGTCGTACTCGAACTTCGGTACCGACACCGAGGGCAGCGCCGAACGTATGCAGCACGTAATCAAGCGCCTGCACAACGAACTCCCCGACTTGGCTATCGACGGCGAAATGCAGCTGAACTTTGCCATGGACAAGGATTTGCGCGACGAAAAGTATCCGTTCAACCGCCTCAAGGGCTTGGACGTCAACACGCTCATCTATCCGAACCTTTCGGCTGCCAACTCGTCGTACAAAATTGTGAAGGCAATGGTCGACGATGGCGAAGTGGTAGGCCCCATCCAGATGGGTCTGAACAAACCCATTCACTTCACCGACTTCGAAAGTTCGGTACGCGACATTGTCAACGTAACGGCTGTAGCCGTGATTGATGCCATTGTTTACGAAAAGAAAAAGGAAAAGTAAACGGCGGCCACTTACGAACTTTCAAACCGGTTGTTGAACCCACAAACTGCTTTTTTTGAAAGGGGTGGTGTGCTGTAATTTTGGTTTCCGAACACCAGCGTAATGCCCCCGCAAGTCATACGACAACCCTATTTGCCCGGTGCCCTCATGCAAGGGGCGTCGGGCAAATTATTTTTATCAATTTATGCGAAGCCTTTTCACGTTTTTCTGTCTTTCCGTGCTGTGCATTTTGCCACAGACTGCACAGGCGCAAACCGTCATCGAACTGGACCGTGGCGGAAACGTGCGCAACAAAACCATCGACGACTACAAAGAAGAAAACGGCATGGCCGAACGCCTGCGTGCCGACTCTTTGCTCTATGTCGACCACTTGCGCCGCGCCTTCAACGCGCTCCACACCGATTCGCTCACCGAAGCTGAAAACTATTTCACCCAGGCCTTGAAGCTGCGTCCGCATGCTCCGGGCAATCATGTGGTGCGGTTTAACCTGGCACAAATCAGCCGGGCTCGGGCGCAATACCTGCCGGCACTCAAGCAGCTCAACGAATTGATCAAGGAATTACCCAACTACTACGATGCACGCTTGGCGCGAGCCGAAATCAACCTGGAACTGGGCAATGCACGCGAAGCTGTGGTCGATGCCGAAGTGTTGATGAACAACGATGCGCTGAAACAAATTGACCCCGACTTACAGCTGAAGGCGCTTTTCGTCAGAGCTGCTGCCCAATACCGGGCGCACCGCTACGTCGAGGCGCGCGCCGACATTCACCGTCTACTGCAGGCACAGGCCCAAAACGTAAATGCCCAAATACTTGAAGCTCTGATACTGCAAAAAATGGGGCAGCCCAAGGAAGCACTCAACACCTTGAACCGCATTGTTTCGGCAAACCCCACGCACGAGGATGCGCTCCTTACGCGCGCGGCCCTGCACCTGGAACTCGGCATGACGGCTCCGGCCAAGGCCGACTACGACCAGCTCATTGCCCTGCAACCGAAAGATGGCAACCTGTATGTGGAACGCGCCCGTACGCTCATCAAACTCAACGATAAGTCGGGTGCTCGCCGTGACCTCGACAAGGCACTTTCGCTCGGCATTCCCCGTGGCATGGTGCAGGCACTCTACAATTTGCTACGCCCCTAACCCCTGTAGCCCCTCTGTGGCTGGGTTCAACCGAAAACGTTAACGGCCTACGGCCTTTAAAGGTTAAATTAACCCAAAATCCACACCCTGATAAGCCTATGGTTTGGGGCTACTGCAATCACGGAGCTGCGCTTCGTGAAAATTTATTCCGCGATTCTTGAATTTAGTTCCGAGCCTGTCCGAATTAGTTCCGAGCTAGTTCCATTTAGTTCCGAGCCAGTTTACACAATTTTGGAACTACTGATAATCAGCACTTTCAAAATCAGCACAACATAGGTTTCCGCAACGCTGTTTTCGCCCCGGAATCAGAGAAGCGGCCAACTGTTTCGTGTTACATTTATTAGGATAAGTAGGTATTCAAAATTATTTTTACATTTGAATTGCGTTATTGTGCCGTAGTTGTTTGTTCTG
>ERZ791610.269-NODE-269-length-42873-cov-5.953594_pt1 | contig 42873 bp, 33 predicted proteins | sample MGYA00510061_ERZ791610 | MGnify/ENA primary metagenome ERZ791610 (study PRJEB30046, sample SAMN00791922) | human gut metagenome | study: EMG produced TPA metagenomics assembly of the A metagenome-wide association study of gut microbiota in type 2... | reverse complement strand
CCCCTGCTCCCAAAGCAGGTGCGCTAACCGGACTGCGCTACACCCCGCTACTTTTAAAGGGTTGTTCTTTTCAAAAGCGGTGCAAAGATAGGGAGTATTTTTTAATTATCAATAACTAAATGAATGTTTTTTATTGATTAAATTACAATCGACTGAAATTCATCTGTTTGCGAGTTTACTTTTTTTCTGGGCAGAAATAAGAAGCATTAGCTTGCCTTCACCAGTTCATAATTAGGTGGGCAAATATATGCATTTATGCGATTATTGGGACGAATTAACTGAAAATAAAATCAGATAGGATGAACCATCTTTTGCTGTTTTCTGTTTTCAAAGTAGAAAACTAAAAATGAAAAAGCCATATGAAAACGGAAAAACAAAAAGAAACGAATGAAAAGGAAGTTCATTTGCTAGAACAAAAAGGATATGAAAGAATGGTCAATGAGATTGTTCCGGTACAACAAGCGGAAGCTTACCGTAAACCGACCCAGAAAGCGGTAAAAGATGCTGTAAAAGAGTTGAATCCTGATACAAATAGTTTGGGTAGCAGAGGATGATTGAGTCCTCTGCTATTTTAAGTAGACGATCAGCAAAGTTAATGAATATTCGGGCTATGCCGGACTCAGATTAGTCTATTCGATTGGTGAAAAAACGATCATTCTGAAAAAAAGAATATTTAAACAGGCAGGAAAGGTTATAATTACATCTGTTATAAGCTAAGAATCAATAAACGCCTGCATTTTTAAATAGGAAAGTACATAATTTCATTAATTGTCTGATATACTGATCGACTTGAACTGCTTTTTCCCTTGTTGCTAATCATTAAGCTGGATGAATGGTTTAATGATAATCATTATGCTACTTCTTACCTTGCTTATAATTCTAATAAATCAGATGAAAATAAGCACTAAATCGCCTTTTTATCTCTTTTCCATTAAGGAAAAATAGGTTCCTCGGTGAGCAAGGTAGCGTTGGTTTAAAACCAACGAGGTGTTCCTTTTAAACCAATAAGTGTTTTGTACATACGAAAAGATGTATATATTATGTCGTTTTATGCAATATCAGGCTGCGTTTTCGCATATTATTGCATTTATTTATGCAGTTTATTTTCTGGTTTGGTGCTTTTGGTACAATAATTTTTCGACGTAATCTTAAGAATAGCACATCAAGATGCAAATATCAAAGGCTCTTATTTAGGAAAAGTAAGGATAAAACTGCTTCCTTTACCTACTTCCGACTTAACATTAATACTTCCTTCATGCAAAGTCATGATTTGTTTGCATAAACTTAATCCGATACCTGAACCGGATGTTTTGGTGGTAAAGAAAGGAACAAATATTTTATCTAATACATCGGGCAGAATACCTTCTCCATTATCAGATATCGTTAATGTCGTATTTCCGGCAGAAAGTTTTCTTGCTTTTACCTGAATCTTCTTATCTGATTTCCGACTGCATGCTTCACGGGCATTTTTCAGCAGATTGATAAGAATCTGTTCTATTTGTGTCCGGTCCGCATTTAATTTCAATTCGGGTGTGGGCACCTCAAACTGAAACTCTTCTTCCGGAAACAACTTCTTTAAATCCGTGAATAATTCCGCAATAGAAATCTGTGTACGAATAGGAGCGGGGATTCGTGTGAGCCGGCGATAGTTCTCTACAAATTCCAGTAATCCTTTGCTTCTTCTGTGAATGGTCTGCATGGCTTGCAGCATAACAGAATATTCTTTTTCTCCCAGTTGACTGGGGATTCCTCTCTCGCTTAATGTTTCCGAAAGAGAAATGATTGGTGTGATAGAGTTCATGATTTCATGAGTCAGCACGCGTATCAGCTTTTGCCAGGCTTCCATTTCATTGCGTTCCAATACAGAATGAATGTTTTTTAAACTGATTAACTGCTGTTCTCTACCTTGAGTGGCAAATGTAGTGCGTGATATGGCCATTTCCAGCACAGTGCTATTTTGTTCGATACGGATGACGGGGGGGGCATGGGCAACAGAAGCTTTCAGCAATGTTTCCGGCAATTGTGATATTTGTCCTAAGTGGGTAACGGCCGCCTGATTCATCCATTCTATATGTCCGGCTTTATCGGCAACAAGCACTGCCGTATCAACTTTGTTCAATAAGTTCTCGTAGTATTGGTGCTTGATCTCTTCTGCCAGCAATCTTCCCCGAAAATCTTTTAAAGTATCCGAAAGTTCTTCCGCCCATTCATTCATTATTTTGTTATTGAAAGGTGGATGGAAAGTTTGCATCATGTCATTATAGCGGAGGCCGTCTGTCAGTCGTCGCAACAGAGCAATTTGTTTGAACTGCATACGGTAAAGATGTATTCCAATGGTTATCAGTAATATAAGGCAGATGGTAGTACTGAACCATAACTGCTTTTGAAATAGCAGGTAGCTGCCGATAGAAAACAATACTATCAGTAAAATATGTAAAATTACTCTGAATGCAAATCGTTTCATAAGCCTAGTTTTTCAAGTTTGCGATATAAGGCAAAGCGGGTAATACCTAAATAGTCAGCAGCACGTGAGATATTCCCTTCACTAAGTTTCATTGCTTTTTCAATGGTTTGCCGTTCCAGTTGTTCAAGGTTCAAAACAATTTCTTCTTCCTTTTTTTGCTTGGGGGTGACGTGGAACTGGAAGTTTTCGGGTTTTAATAAAGAACCGTCTCCCAGTATTACGACACGTTCCATTGTATGTTGCAACTCCCGTACATTACCTGGCCACGTATATTTCAGCAACTTATTTTTGGCTTCCCGTGTCAAGCCACGCATTTCTTTTTTATATTTGCGTGCATAACGGTCCAGAAAATATTCAGCAAGCAGAATGATATCATTCCCACGTTCGCGGAGCGGGGGGATATGTATTTCAATTGTATTAATACGATATAGTAAGTCCTGACGGAAACTTCCTTCATCCACCATGTGGCGGATATCCGCATTCGTTGCGCAAATCAGACGAACATCAATAGGCATGGTCTGTGTGCTTCCTAAACGGCTGATCTGCCGTTTTTCGATCGCAGTGAGCAGCTTCGATTGCATGGGAAGCGAAAGATTACCGATTTCATCAAGGAACAAAGTACCATTGGTGGCAACTTCCATCCGTCCGGCTTTTGACTTTTTTGCATCGGTGAATGCTCCCTTTTCAAAGCCGAACAGTTCAGTTTCGAAAAGTTGTTCGGGGATACTTCCCAGGTCGATGGTAACAAAAGGTTTGCCGTATCGGGGGGAGTAGCGGTATAGCAGTCGGGCAATCACGTCTTTTCCCGTTCCGTTTTCTCCCAAAATCAGAATGTTGGCATCTGTACTGCTAAGTTTGTTTATGGTTGCAAATACTTCCTGCATTATCGGAGATTCTCCGATAATATCCCCTTCTGGAGAACTTTGTCCGCTGAGTGCTTCTACTTGCTCTTTTAAGATGTTTACCTCCCGTTGAGATTGGCGCAGACGCATACCGGAGGTGAGAGTAGCCAGCAATTTTTCCTTCTCCCAAGGTTTGGGGATAAAATCTGTTGCACCGGCTTTAATGGCCCGTACAGCTTTATCTGTATCCGCATATGCAGTCATGAAGATGACAATAGCTTGCGGATCAATCTGCAAAATCTGCTTCAGACTTTCAAAACCTTCCTGACCGCTAATTGCATCACGGCTGAAGTTCATATCTAATAAGATAAGATCGGGCTGAAAGGTAGTCATAAAATGCTCAATCCGGTCGGGAGTGGTAGCTACCTTTATTTTTTCCGTATAAGGTTCGAGTAGTAGATTGAGGGCAAAGAGCACATCTTCGTTATCATCTACAATGAGTATCTTTCCTAGTTTCTTGACTTCATCCATAGGGTATGGGGTATATGATTCGTTACTTATCCTAAAGTTTTAATGCAAGGGCAAAGATATGGATAATAATCATGTGTTGTATGTGCGATTGCGCACTAAATTTGTGCGTATTTGCACGCTGCTTGTAACAGCGCAGTAAATGTAAATAACTGAATTAGAATGAAATATAAGAATGGCACAGGTTTTGAATAGTAAATAACAAATAAACCTAAGAATGAATCTGAAAATACTCTATATAACACTCGGAATCCTGTCGACTGAACTGCTGGCTGCTCAAAATCAAACAATGGAGATGTCGTTGGAGCAGGTGGTGAAAATAGCCCGTCTGGAATCACCCGATGCACGAACTGCACGACATAGCTTTCGTTCCGCTTACTGGAACTACAAATATTATCGGGCTAACTATTTGCCATCTTTGAGTTTGTCATCCGATCCTAATCTGAATCGTGCCATCAATAAGATTACAATGGGGGACGGTTCCGTTAAGTTTGTCGAGCAAAATCTGTTGAATACCGATCTGACTTTGAACCTGTCGCAGAATATTCCCTGGACCGGAGGTTCTCTTTTTCTCGAAACATCTGCGCAACGTATGGACTTGTTCAGCGAACATAAATACTCATGGCAAACTTCTCCTGTCATGATAGGATATCGCCAGTCGCTTTTTGGTTATAATAGTCTGAAGTGGGATAAACGTATAGAACCAGTGCGCTATCAGGAAGCCAAGAAAAGTTATGTGGAAACACTGGAACTTGTTTCCGCCAATGCAATTAATAAATTCTTCGCTTTGGCTACCGCTCAAAGTAATTACGATATTGCTTCTTTCAATTATGCAAATGCCGACACACTCTATCGTTACGCTCAGGGGCGCTACAATATAGGCACGATCACAGAGAATGAAATGCTGCAGTTAGAATTGAATCGTCTGACCGAAGAAACAAATCGTATGAATGCCCGTATAGAAATGGATAATTGTATGCAGGAACTTCGTTCTTATCTGGGCATCCAGGAAGATCGGGAACTTCGTGTGCGTATCAACTCCCAAGTACCGGATTTCAGTGTCAATCTGGATGAAGCATTGGCATTGGCATACGAAAACAGTCCGGACATACAGGCGATGAAACGAAGAAAACTGGAAAGTGAGAGTGCTGTGGCAAGAGCCCGTGCCAATGCGGGACTGAAAGCGGATATTTATCTCCGTTTCGGACTGACGCAGACTGCCGAAAAGCTGCCGGATGCTTATCGAAATCTGTTAGACCAGCAATATGTAAGTCTGAGTATCGCTCTTCCTATTTTAGATTGGGGAAGAGGGAAAGGACAAGTGCGGGTAGCCCGTTCCAATCGTGATCTAGTATATACGCAAGTGGAGCAAAATCGGACGGATTTTGAATTGAATGTCCGCAAACTGGTGAAACAATTTAATCTGCAAACACAACGGGTACGTATCGCTGCCCGTACAGATGAAACGGCTCAACGAAGAAATGAAGTTGCCCGTAAACTTTATATACTGGGAAAATCCACTATCCTTGATCTGAATGCTTCCATTGCCGAGAAAGATAGTGCCCGCCGTAATTACGTATCGGCTTTGTACAATTATTGGAGCTTATATTACACACTTCGAAGTATGACACTTTACGATTTTGAACGGAATATGCTATTGACAGAAGATTACAATCTTCTTATAGAATAGCAACTTACTTAGCTTTAATAAATAAAAATATAAAATACCTGATAAAGTCATGGATATAAAATTAGAAAAGAAACCTTGGTACATTCGATACAGATACTATCTGATAGGCGGACTTTTGTTTGCTGCCTTTCTGATTTATGTAATTGTTCTGTCATTAGGCCCCCGAAAATTACGTATTGATGCCGAAAATATTCAGATAGCGGAAGTGAAAGAGGATAATTTTATGGAATATGTAGATGTGGAGGGACTGATTCAGCCTATACTGACTATCAAAATCAATACCCGCGAAGCGGGAAGCGTTGAAAGCATCGTTGGTGAGGAAGGGAGTCTGCTCCATCAGGGGGATACCATTATCGTCCTTTCCAATCCAGACCTGCTTCGCAGCATTGAAGACCAGCGTGACGAATGGGAAAAGCAAATGATTACCTATCAGGAACAGGAGATTGAGATGGAACAGAAAAGTCTTAATCTGAAGCAGCAGGCTCTGACGAATAATTATGAACTGGAACGACTGAAAAAGAGCATTGCCCTTGATCGGGAAGAGTTTCAGATGGGAGTAAAGAGTAAGGCTCAACTACAAGTAGCCGAAGATGAATATAACTACAAACTAAAAAACGCGGCATTGCAACAAGAAAGCCTGCGACATGATTCGGCTGTTACGATGATTCGTAAAGAACTGATTCGCAATGACCGTGAACGGGAGCGCAAGAAATATGAACGTACTCATGAGAGATTGAATAACCTGGTGGTGACGGCTCCTATAAAAGGGCAACTAAGCTTTGTCAGGGTTACTCCGGGGCAGCAGGTTTCTTCCGGCGAAAGCATTGCCGAAATAAAGGTACTCGATCAGTATAAGATACATACTTCGCTAAGCGAATATTACATTGACAGGATCACTACCGGACTGCCTGCTACCGTCAATTATCAGGGAAAGAAATATCCGCTGAAAATAACGAAAGTCGTCCCTGAAGTAAAAGACCGTATGTTTGATGTCGATCTTGTCTTTACCGGCGATATGCCCGATAATGTCAGAGTCGGCAAAAGCTTCCGTGTACAGATTGAATTAGGTCAGCCGGAACGGGCGCTTATTATTCCACGGGGTAATTTCTATCAGTCTACAGGAGGACAATGGATTTACAAAGTGAATGCTTCGAAGACAAAAGCAATCCGTGTACCATTAAGTATTGGGCGGCAGAATCCGCAGCAGTACGAAATTACGGAAGGTTTGCAGACGGGAGATTGGGTAATTACGACAGGATATGATACCTTTGGCGATGCAGAGGAGTTGATATTGAAATAAGGAATATATAATATTATGAAGATAATACGGTTGGTAATTTATTAAGGAACCGATTTATTTCTCATAAAAACGAATAAACACAATAACTTTTAAATATCATAATTATGATCAAGACAATTAATTTACAGAAAATTTTCAAGACCGAAGAAGTGGAAACTTGGGCATTGAATAATGTAAGTATCGAGGTGAAGCAAGGAGAGTTCGTTGCCATTATGGGACCTTCCGGTTGTGGAAAGTCAACATTGCTCAATATTCTTGGGTTATTGGACAATCCGACAGGAGGGGAATATTACCTCAATGGAACAGAAGTTTCCAAGTACACAGAGTCACAGCGTACCAGCCTTCGTAAAGGAGTGATCGGTTTCGTCTTTCAAAGCTTCAATCTGATAGATGAATTGAATGTTTATGAAAATATTGAATTGCCTTTGCTTTACATGGGTATCTCAGCTTCCGAACGTAAAAAGAGAGTGGAGACTGCTATGGAACGAATGGCTATCACACATCGCAGCAAACACTTCCCGCAACAACTTTCCGGAGGTCAGCAGCAGCGTGTTGCTATTGCCCGTGCAGTAGTTGCCAATCCTAAGTTGATCCTGGCCGATGAGCCTACCGGTAATCTGGACTCAAAGAACGGTAAAGAAGTGATGGGGCTATTGAGTGAACTAAATAAGGAAGGAACCACTATTGTGATGGTAACACATTCACAGCACGATGCCGGTTATGCCGACCGTATCATTAATTTGTTTGACGGACAGGTAGTAACGGAAGTCAGTATGTAATATATTCATAAAGTACCATGATTAAACACTATTTGAAAGTAGCCTTTCGCAATTTGGTAAAGTACAAGACACAGAGCCTTGTCAGTATCATTGGATTAGCTGTTGGTTTCACTTGTTTTGCGCTGTCTGTCTTATGGATTCGTTATGAAATGACTTACGATACTTTCCATAACGGAGCCGACCGTATCTATATGGTACGTGCGCATTATACTGATTCCCCTGGTAGTACATCCAATGTTACTCCTTACCCTTTGGCAAACTATTTACAGGAGAAAATGCCGGAGATAGAAGCTACTGCTTCCACTTCCATATATCGGGATATGAAATTCCGTATGGGAGATAATGAACAGGAGGTAGTAATGGCTACAGCAGATTCTGTTTTCATGAACTTTTTCAATATACGGCTGCTGAAAGGAACAGTCAACTTCCTGAAAGAAAATGATCCGGAAATCGCCATTACGGAAGAGTTTGCCCGAAAGCTTTTTGGCAGTGAAGAGGATGCTTTGGGGAAAGAAGTAGAACTGAGCGGACGTCCCCGTAAGATAGGCGCCATTGTGAGCGGATGGTCCCGTCATTCCAATATACCGTATAGTGTATTGAGTTCGGCAAGGCGCTATCCACGCTGGAGTAGTAAGGGAGAACAACTGTTTATCCGTGTTCGCGCAGGAGTGGATAGGGATACTTTTCAAAAGAAGATGGAAGACATTGATATCTTGGATATTCCCAAAGAGAGCGAACTTGTGAAGCTTCTGATCACGCCCATTTCGGCTTTGCGTTATTCGGATTATGTTTCTAAAGTAGATGTAGTTATCTCCTTCAGTTATATTTTCTATTTCTCTTTAGCAGGCGGATCGGTCATTATTTGTTCCTTATTCAATTACTTGACGCTTTATATCAGCCGGCTTTGCATGCGTAGTAGTGAAATGGCGCTTCGTAAAGTAAATGGTGCAAGTAATACATCTTTATCGGTGCAGTTTGCCATTGAACTGTTGTTGATTCTATGTATCGCCCTGTTATGCGGACTGTTGATGATAGAGGTGAGTATGTCCAGCTTCCTGAACTTCACACAGATAGAGGCCAGTGTATATTATGGAGAGATCATTGCATATCTTTTGATTGTAATCATTCTGTCTTTCCTGTTTGCACAGATGCCTTTATCTTATTTTCGCCGTCGGACATTGCAGGAAGCGATAAAAGGAAAAGCGGTAGCTACCAGACCTTATCTGTTTCGTAAGATAGGAATTATCATGCAGTTAGTTGTCAGTCTTGCTTTTATCTTCTGTGCGGCTGTTATGATGAAGCAACTCTATTTTCTGAAAAATACGGACTTAGGAATGGAACGTCATAATGTCGGTAATGTAGCCTTATGGAATGGTGATATTAAGCAATGGTCGGCGAAGATAGCTACTTTGCCCATGGTGACAGAGGCTTTACCCCCTTCGTATTTCCCGATTATTCCTACAGGACCGATGATGTATGTCGAAATAAACAACTGGGATGATTCGTCGAAAGCGGTTGAAGAACCTTTAACAGTTGGTATGATGCCTGCTAAAGAAGAATTCTTTGAATTCTATAAATTGAATTTATTGGAAGGCGAGTTTATATCGGACAAGAATCAAGAAAATGAAGTCGTGATAGATGAAAATACATGCCGTAAATTTGGATGGAAACGGGCTTTGGGCAAAAGTTTCTATCATGAGTATAATGGTCAGCGTAACCTATATAAAGTTGTCGGAGTAGTCAGGAACTTTAGCTATCGTTCTCCTACGAGTGAACCGGGACTGATTGCTTTTCAGCATCCTAAAGCACAAGATTATCTGTTGAATCGTGCCAGCATTCTGTTTAAATTTAGAGAGGGCACGTGGAATGAATGCCGTGCGACCATAGAGAAACTGTACAGAGAGGAATTTCCGAATGCGTATATGCGATTGTTTAATGAAGAAGAGGAATATAACAAGTACCTCCGCTCCGAAGATGCACTGATGAAATTATTGAGTTTTGTATCATTGGTTTGCGTCATTATTTCTGTATTCGGAGTTTTCTCATTGGTAACGCTGTCTTGTGAACAGCGTCAGAAAGAGATTGCTATACGTAAGGTGAACGGAGCGCAAATCCATCATATCCTGCAGATGTTCTTCCGGGAATATTTATTGTTATTGATCATAGCTGCCGTTATTGCATTCCCCACAGGATATGTTGTAATGAGGAGATGGATCGACAGCTACGTGAGACAAACATCGATAGATGGCTGGGTATATATAAGTATCTTTGTTGTGATAGCTATTATTCTTTTGCTTAGCATTATTTGGAGAGTATGGAAAGCTGCCCGGCAGAATCCGGCAGAAATTATCAAGAGTGAATAACATAAACACAATGTCATGATATATCATTATTTAAAAATAGCTTTTCGCAATCTGATCAAGTACAAGACGCAGAGTATTGTAAGTATAGTCGGCTTGGCAATTGGTTTCACCTGTTTTGCATTGTCTGCCCTATGGATACGTTATGAAATGACATACGATACGTTTCATGAAGGGGCGGAACGCATCTACTTGGCAGGTAATAAATTTGATTTGCAGGGAGACGGATTTTCTTATTATTCATCCAGTTTGTTGGCTGATTATATAAAGAAAAACTGTCCGGAGGTGGAGAATGCTTGCCATATATATAATGGAGGTATAACTCCCATTGAACATGAGAAGAATGTATATCATACATACCAGTTGGAAGTTGATTCTAACTTTATTTCAATGTTTAATATCATTGCGACAGATGGCGATAATCGTTTGAGACTGGGGGATAAACAAATTGCCATTACGGATAAAACCGCCAAAAAAATATTCGGAGAAGAATCCCCAATAGGCAAACAATTGCTATTGCCTGACAGAGGAAATGCTGAAATGACGATTGTCGCAGTAGTAAAATCATGGGAAGGACATTCCATGTATCCTTTTGATATTTTGTTACCATATAAAGATCGGGATCCGGATTGGGGAAGACAGCAATGCCATACTCTTTTCCGTATCTATCCGAATAGTGGTGTAGAAGCTGTAGAGAAGAGACTGGCGAAATATAAAATACAACTGGACTCATATAGCCCGGTTATATCTACTCCTATAGCTCTGTTATCAACATTGAGGAGTACTCATCCGAGGGAGGATATCAATGTCAATTTGAATCATGTTCGTCTTTTTGCTTGCATTGGAGCTTTGGTTATTATTTGCGGATTATGTAACTATTTAACAATGCTCGTAACCCGTATCCGAATGCGCAAGCGCGAATTGGCACTACGAAAGGTGAATGGAGCCTCCAATGGCAATCTTCTTTCATTACTCCTTTCAGAATTGATCTTGTTGCTTGTGCTGTCATTAGGCTTGGGAATCATGATGATAGAGTTAATTCTGCCGGTTTTTAAGGAGTTGTCGCAAATCGATGAGAGTACTTCATTCTTTTATAGTGAAGTGTTTGTATATATATTATTATTGTTACTGATAACAACGGGTTTTGCAGCTATGCTTGTGCGCTATGTCAACAAGCGGACATTGCTCGATAGTATCAATCACAAATCAAATCTTCATCTTTCCGGCTGGTTTTATAAAGGCAGCATTTTATTCCAGCTTTTTATAAGTATCGGTTTTGTGTTCTGCACTTTGGTCATGATGAAGCAACTCAATTTTCTGCAGAATTCCAAAGAATTGGGATTGGAGAAACATAATGTGGGAGCCATTCTTTCTATTTATGGATTTGAAAATACCCCTTTCAAAGAGATACTAAAGCAGATGCCTGATGTAACAGAATGTTTATGTGGTTTTTCCAGTCCTATTCCTAAATCGTCATTTTCTTCTTATGAATTGAGGGAATGGGAAGGACAGACTGATAAAGAACAACGAATCAAATTAGAGAATGAAACAATCAATCAGGATTATGTTGATTTCTTTCAGATAGACGTTATAGAAGGTGATATGTTGGATGAAAAAGACGGACAAGGAGTAGTGGTAATCAATGAAGCTGCCGTAAAAGCTTTCGGATGGTCTCAACCGATAGGCAAAAAGATATATCTGAATGAAGTTTGCACAGTGAAAGGTGTTATCAGAGATATATATTATAATGCCCCGATTTATCCAGTGATTCCGGCTGTATTCTTTTTGCCGAAGGATAATCCGGGCAACGGAAACAGAGGGCCTTTTCTTTTTAAATTTAAAGAAGGTACATGGAATAAAGTATACCAAAAACTGCAGGAAGAGGCGCATAAGGACAATATGGATGCGGTATTGGGCTTGATAAATATGGAAGATACCTACAATGAATACATGAAGTCAGAAAACACATTAAGCAAGTTACTGAGTGTTGTTTCTCTTATCTGCATCGTGATTGCCGTATTTGGCATATTCTCCTTAGTGACGTTATCATGTGAACAGCGCCGGAAAGAGATTGCTATCCGGAAAGTAAACGGTGCAAGTGTAAAGGTCATTTTGAACTTATTTTTTAAAGAGTACTTGATTTTACTTGTCATAGCGTCATTCATGGCCTTTCCATTAAGTTATCTCATCATGAAGTACTGGCTCGAAGGATATGTAAAGCAGACGCCGATAAACTTTTGGATATATGGAGGCATATTTGCAGGTATGTTACTTATAATATTCCTTAGCATCATCTGGAGAGTATGGAAAGCTGCCCGACAGAACCCGGCAGAAGTAATCAAAAGTGAATAACGTTATTATTTAATAAAAGCAATATGAAGAACCAATTATCTGCTATCAGGACTTTATCCCGTTTCAGAATATACACGATGATCAATATTATCGGGCTTGCAGTCAGTGTGGCTGCAACGTTGATAATTGTACGCTATATCCATCAGGAGATAACAGTTGACCATTTCTGTAAGGACCTGGACCGATTGTACTTGCTGACTATTCAAAGGAGTAATGGCAGCATTTCGATCACAGATAATACAGACAGGAATAATGATCCTAATTTTATAGACCCTTTAAAGAATCCGGAAGTAGAAGCATATTCTTATAGTGTTTCTTTTGACGATGATTATATTGTAGTCGATAATCACCGTTACCGGGCCAATGTTTTGGTAACTGATAGCTTGCTTTTGCAGTTGATGGACTATCCGATAGTTTCGGGAATTAAAACTATTCAGAAACCGGATGATGCAATTATTACCCGGAAATATGCACGGCATATTTTTGGTGACGAAGACCCGATAGGGAAACAATTAACTTCATCGTCAGGTTCTGTACTTACCATTCGTGGCATTGTGGATGAACCGAGTACCAAGGCTTCTTTGCAATTCGACCTGATAGCCCCGGTGAATCAGGGAAAATATGCAGACTGGAGTCGGGTGGGATTCTGCATGGTCCGGCTGGCAAACGGAACAGACCTGAAAAAGTATAATGAAAAGATTTCCAAGCCGCAGTCATTAATATGTTACAGTCATTCCCCTATACAGTATGGGCTTACTCCCTTGAAAGGATTGTATTTCAATAAGATTGTCGAACCTTCGGGAACTTCTTTTTTGCGAGGGAATATCAACCATGTGATGATTTTGACTGTAGTGGCTTGTATGTTGTTGGTGGGAGTCTTTAATTTTATCAATATCTACACGGTTATCGTTCTAAAGCGGGCACGTGAGTTTGGTGTAAAAAAAGTATATGGTGCGAGCGGCTTTCAGATATTTACCCAGATTTATGCAGAAAATATATATATGGTGGCAGCCGCCTTGCTTATCATCTGGATGCTGATCGAAACTTCAGCCGGGATATTCGCCTCGGTATATGTAATTCCTGTAAAACCGGATATCGCTTTTGATCTGTCGCTGTCTCTCATTTTATTGTTCGTATTGCCGTTGGTGACGTCTGTCTTTCCTTTCTTACGTTACAACTATTTTTCTCCGATCACCTCTTTACGTTCTGTAAATGCCGGAGGAAATTCAATTGTTTCTCGTGTAGTATTCTTATTTATTCAATATGTCATTACGTTCAGTCTGATAGTAGTCGCATTGTTTTTTGTTCGCCAGTTGTACACAATGCTGAATGCGGATTTAGGATATCAGGCAAAGAATATCATTTCATGCCAGTTCCTGTCATTCGAGACACAAAACAGAAGATATGCAAATGATGAAGAATGGCAGAAAGAACGTGACTTGGAGCGGCATAAGGTACAGGTTATTAAGCAGAAGATGGACGCATGCCCTTTATTCATTTCATGGGGATATGGTGAAGCACCTATCAATCTGGAACCATACGTCAATGTGGAGAGTAACGGAGAGAAACATAAAATAGCTATCATGTATGTTAATAATAATTACATGGATATGTTTGGCCTGAAGCTGAAAGAAGGAAGAACGTGGAATGATAAAGACCAGTTTGCCCAATATAAAATGATGATAAATGAAACAGCCAGAAAGCTCTTCCGGATAAAAGATATCAATGAAGCTTCACTGCAAACTGAGTCCCGTCTATGGTGGAGTGTGGGGACAGATGAAAGTAAAAATCCTGCTTATCAGGTAGTAGGTGTGATAGAAGACTTCCGGACCGGACACTTATCTATGGGGGATGCACCACTGGCTATTCTGTATGATGAAGGAGAAAACCCTACCGAACCTTTAATGGCTAAAATAGCCGAAGGTAAACGCAAGGAAGCCATTCAATTCTTGAAGGAACTACACAACGAAGTAATGGGTGAGGGGGAGTTCAATTATTCCTTTGTCGAAGATGAAGTTGAAAAGCTGTACGATGATGACAAGAGAACGACCCGCATCTACGTCACCTTTGCCGGATTGGCTATCTGCGTTTCCTGTCTCGGACTGTTCGGATTGTCATTGTATGACATTCGTCAGCGCTATAGAGAAATTGCATTGCGTAAAGTGAACGGAGCTACGGGCAAACAGATCACTTTGTTATTGGTCAGGAAGTATCTATCTATTTTGGGAGCCGCCTTTGTTGTCGCTATTCCTTTGGTTTATTATATTATTAATGACTATACCAAAGACTTTGCGGTGAAAGTTCCGATAGGAGCAGGGATTTTTGTGACAGGCTTCATCCTTACCTTGTTTATCTCACTGGGGACATTACTCTGGCAGGTACGCAAAGCTGTCCGCATCAATCCGGCATTGATCATGAAGAACGAATAAGATTAAAAACGACTAAGATTACAACGAATGGAACGAACCGCTATGGAAAACCTCGTACTATTAAAACTTATATTCAGAAACTGGTGGCGCAATAAACTTTTTGCGGTCATCTCTTTGGTCAGTCTTGTGGTCGGTATTTCCTGTACCAATCTTCTGATTTCGTTTGTCATCCATGAATATACGATAGAAGGGAAAAATCCAAAGAAAGACCGTATCCTGCGTCTGACCCAGCAACTACCATCCATGCAGAGCACCGGACAAGTATCATTTGTCTACGGAGGATCGGTTGCCGGAACGATAGCTCCGTTTCCGGAGATTGAATCTTATCTCCGGCTGGCCGAGAAGGAAGTAACTCATATCGAAATTGAGAACCAGCGTTTTCCTCAACAGGTTATTGTTGAGGCCGACAGTTCTTTCTGCCGTTTTTTTCCGTACCAGATATTGTCCGGCAATATGAAAGAGGCCTTGAACAAGCCGGACTGTATTGCTTTGAGTGAAGAAAAAGCCATGCAATACTTCGGGAAGATCGATTGTATCGGGCGGGAACTGTCTGTGGTATATGGAGATAAAGTTGAAATGAAAAAGGTATCTGCCGTATATCAGTTTTATGCGCAGTCAGCCCTACGTATTGATTTGCTCGGTAATTCTCAGAACCTGCAGGAAGAAGGAACTTCCTGTATGATTCTTCTCAAAGAAAAGACTGACGTGTCAGCCTTTCGCGAGCGTTTTGAGTCAACAGAACTGCCTACAGTGACAGGTCCCGGATATTATAAACTCCAGACATTACAAGAATCCTACTTCGACACAAAACTGGCTGATTCCGTGAAAACATTCAGTCACCGGCAGATCGCTTTATTGAGTATCGGTTTATTATCAGCCTTTCTGGTCTTATTCATCGCTTGCTTCAATTACGTAAACCTAAGCTTTTCGCGCCTGCTGAAACAAGTAAACATGATTCATGTAGAGACATTAATGGGAGCTTCTCATTCATATATTTGTCGGCAACTTTTTATCGATACATTCCTTACTGTATTTATCGCTTTCATCCTTTCCATTCTTGTAATGGGGGACATACTTTCTCTTTTCAATTATTTCTTTGATGCCCGTCTGACTTTCGGTTTCATTCTTTCATGGAAAGTCTTTCCATTTATCCTTCTGTTTGTTTCTCTTTTGGCCATTATACCAGCCACCTATATGACGAAGAAACTGAACCGCATTTCTATCAGCGGATATCGGCAATTCTTTCAAGGGAGAAAAAGAAGAAGACTGGTAGCGATTCTTGTAGGCGTGCAAATGGTTATCTCCATCGGATTGATGACTGCCTTTATGATGATACGTTCTCAGCTTTCAACCATAGAAGGGCAGGGTGAACGCTTTAAAGGAGTTATAATCTTAGGTAATGAGGGGGCTGCCTTGACTATCCCTTTGTATAATGACATTAAAAACCTGCCCGGTATCCAAACTGCCCTGTTATCCAAAGGGCGGATAACGAGTCCTTTTAATATCATCATTCCACTAAACAGGAATGGGCAGGAAGTAATGGTAAATAAAGTTTTATTGACCGAGAACTATGGACTGCTGGACTTATTCAACATAGAACTTCTCGAACCGGAACGAACGGAGGATTTATTTTCCAAGGTAGCCCATCCGGTAGTTGTTAATGAAGCCTTTGTACAGTTCTTTGTACCGGGAGGAGAAGATCCGGTGGGGCAGACCTTAAGCAAATATGAGCAGGACAACGCCGGTGAAGGAACTATTATCGGTGTGTGCAAAGATTTCAGACTGACTTCTTTCAACTCTGCCATTACTCCGATGCAGATTATTCTTCAAGAGATTCCGGTCGATCAGGCAACCTACCTGTCTTGTCGTATAGATGAGGGCAGACGCAATGAGATAGTAAAAAATCTCCGGTTGCTGTGGGAGAAACACGAGCCGGGACATTCTTTTGTTTACATAGACGCCTATCAGCAATATATATCCAACAATACAGATATGGTGAATTTCTCCCGATTATTACTGGCTTATGCTATAATCAGTTTGTTCCTGACCCTTTTTGGTATCTTTGGAATTACATGGTATGCGGTAGAACAACGAAAAAGAGAAATTGCGATTCGTAAAGTACACGGTGCCTCTTCCCGCCAAATTCTATTGTTGTTGAATCGTCCGTTCTTCTATTATATTCTGATAGCCGACATGATCGCTATTCCTATCGTATATGTCTTGATGAAACGGTGGAGGGAACAGTTTGTGTATCCTACGGATTGGGGAATAGAAGTATTTATAGTACCTGTCGTCTTATTGATGCTTGTAACGTTTGTCACAGTTGTCCTTAACGGATATCATACGGCATTAAGTAATCCGGCTGAGACTATTAAAACGGAATGATCACTATGAATATGTAGTTCTTCAGTATCCAGTTTCTAAGAAGATAAAACGTTCTTCTTTTGCCGTTGACTTTGAAGCTAATCAACCGTTGGAAAAACAGGAAAGGTGGCATCGGACAAAATAAAAGCTACTCTCTTTGGGGGAAGAGAGTAGCTTGACTTCAAGATACACTATAGAGTGCACTTGCTATAAAATACCTATCGAATGCTCATGTGTCAGTTAATAATAGTGCCCTTGACATCTAGTTCTCTGATAGCAGCGACAGTACTGTTTCCTCCGTCATCGGGGATCGTGAGTCTGATGTAACGTGCTTTGATCGATTTTACATAATATTCCAGGGCGGCATCCTGATTCGTGAATCCGAATCTGCCGATAGGAGTCCAGTTCACGTTATCTTCACTAGCTGCAAACTCGACCACTTTGATAGGATTGTTTGAACCTCTGCCGCGCGGAAGCAATTCCACCTGTGCTATTTGTATGTTTTGCTTCATATCTATCACAATATCATACGGTAGCGGGTCGCTTCCACCTTGCCATTTGGCATGCCAGAATGTTTCAGTGTCTCCGTCTATCAGACATTTGGCTAATCCATTGCCGGCTCCTTCTCCCGAAGCTTCCTGTGTCGTAAAGGACAGAACTTCCCAGCCGCTCTTTGAAATTTTCGTTCCTTCTTTTATGATGCAGAATCCTGTGTAGGTGTCTTTATCCGCACGGATAGTGGCATCGGAAGTAACTTCGCCTATTTGCACAGGAAGCATATAATTTCCCGGAAGAATGTTATCTTTCAGCTTGTAACTGACTGTGGTCTGATCAACTCCCTGAGACAATGACGGGGATTCGGGTTTGGTATAACACTCTGCCGGCAGAAGACTGAAATAAGTCTGATTGGCACTGTTGTACGTATCTACTACTGACTGGTTGTTGACTAAAGTACAGTTGATGTTCCATTTATTGCTAAAAGGTACTCCAATGGTAATCGGCAACTCTTTTACATTGTCGACATTGATTTCCTGTATACCATCGTTTATGATAGTTACAATGGGTTCGGAAACTTTAAATCCCAGTAGGAGGGTGGAACGGTCGGGGTTCAACTTCTCTCCTGTAGTGCTTGCTTTGAGTGGGAGAATGTATTGAACATTGTCATAGCCGCACAACGCATGAATCTTTGTCGGGTCGTATACGATAGTGCCTTTTGCCAGTCTGTCACCGGCAGATACGTTAACCGTTGTGTTAGTCATTTGATAACAATCTTCCGGAAGTATCTGGTAACTGGTTCCGTCGGTAGTATTGAGTGAGTCGAGCAGGCTTTTGTCTACGGTGAAGGTGACGGTACTGTTATTCAGTTCCAGTCCTCCGTGTTGTATCCATAAGTCAGCATTGTATTTTTCTCCTACATTATACGATTGCAGAATAGTCAGTCCGTTTTCAGACAATGACAAAATCCCTTCGGATGTATTGCTCGTATCAAAGGTTTCATCACAACCGATAATAGATAGAGTGATGCAGCCTGATATTAGTATATAACTTATTTTTCTCATAATGCTCATTGATTTATTGTGCTTATACAATTACCAGCCCGGATTCTGGACGAGGTTTTGTGTCTTTCTCATTTCGTGATCCGGTATTGGCTGTAAGTACATCTTTCTGTTGAATACAATTTTTTCAGTTTCCACTACGCGGTTGAACTCTTCGGTATCATTGATAGTTCCCCGAACATTCATACCGTGTGCATATCCGTTCTGGCGTCCTTCACCGTCTTTGTCGGCAATCATCCAGCGGCGTACATCAAAATAACGTTGACCTTCCGTTGCCAGTTCAATCTGACGTTCGCGCTGAATGGCTGCTCTTTGCAATTCTTTATTACCTACGATACCGGGATTCAGTATTTCTACTTTCGGCAAGCCTGCCCGTTCGCGTACGAGGTTCAGATAAGTCAGTACGCGTGAGTCGCTCGGATTTACTTCGTTGGCAACTTCTGCATATATCAGATAGAAATCCGCCAGACGGAAGATTATGGAAGGACGGTTCTGACTAGCTACACCCGGACTGGTTTTGCTGATTGATCGGTTGAAGCGCTTGAAAAGCATATATCCGGTTGTAGTGGCTTGTCCTTCCTGAACGCCTGCATTACCTCCATTGTAGAACTGGACTTGTTTGCAGGTGACAGGCCATTGGCGTCCGTTGAAGAAGACAGTGTTGTAGAAACGTGCTTCACGATTCAGATAGCGGTTACTGACTGTTACGTTGGTGTAGTTCTTAGAGTATTTTCCGTCATTCTTGTCCTTGTAAGTTCCGTAACCATCTTCTTTATAAAGTGTTGATTTCGGCAGATAGTCGGTTTCCTTGATAGGAAGTCCGTCGTTCATATAGAAGGCGTCTACGAGTTCTTGCGTTACTCCGGTCGAACCCAAACCGTTCTTTTCGCAGCGAGGAACGATTCTTCGGTCGAATGCGTCACCGTCAAGTCCTCCCCAGTCGTTGTTGGCGGTGCCCCAGATGATTTCTTTATTGTATTTCTGAAAGAGGTTGTAAACGGAGGCATCTACGTCTAGAATCTGTTCACCGGTGCTGCTTGTTGTATATTCTTTGTATAACTCGTAGCGGTTTCCGGTTTCTGCGTAATCGATGAAATCTTTGCAGGCGTTTAATGCAGTATTCCATTTGTTGTCATCACGATCCGGGAAGAGTCTTGTACCGTCTGGGTTGGTCAGAGACAGCGCTTCTCTGTATCCCCCGTTGAGAAGGGGGCTGGCTGCATATAGCCACAATTTGGCACGTACGGCCAAAGCGACACCTTTGGTTGGCCATGCGCGGTAAGATTCATTTTCGTGCATCGGTTCCTGTGGCAGTTCATTAGCTACTTCACGTAGTTCCTGATCAATATACGTGATAACTTCATCTACCGTATTTCTGGGAACATCCTGAGTCTCTGTCGCCTCGTATACCTTATCTTTTACGAGGATAATAGGACCGTATTGTTCCAATAGCAGATAATTGTAAAATGCACGCATGAAGCGTACGTTGGCACGCATCTCATTCAGTTCGTCTTCTTCCAGTCTGTCGCCTTGCGTACCGCTGGTTGTAATCACATGAGCTTTCTCTAGGAAAATGTTAGCCTGCCGGATGTATTTATAGCAGTCGCCATAGCGGTGAAAACCAGCGGTCGCCGCATTCTTGTCCGAGTTGTTGGCCTTGGCAGCATTTCCATAACCTACTACTAGTTCATCGCAGATTGCAGCCCACGGATTTTTAAAGGCTCCTACATTCAGGCTGTTTATTCCCGAATAATCGGGGATTCCTGCAAAGACATTGGCATACCATCGTTTGGTATAGGCTACGTTTTCAAATATTTGATCTGTATTTTGCAAGCCTCCTGACATCTGGTCCGAAACAGCCAGATAATCACATGAACTGACGGAGAAGAATAATCCCATCAGCAACATATATATGTGACTTTTACTTTTCATATTTTTATCTTTTATGGTTTTTAGAATGTGAAATCAAGACCGATTGTATAGGTTCGCGGCAGCGGATAGTTAAGTCCGGCATTCGCATTTCCGGCTTCCGGATCGAAATATTTGATATGATCCCATACTGCCAGGTTATATCCCATCAGATAGATACGGGCAGCTTCGAAGCCGATCTTGCTTAAGAATTTCTTAGGTATCTGATAGCCGATTTCTATATTCTTCAATCGGAGGAAAGAGCCATCGCGCAGCCACCATGTACTGGCAACGCGGTTATTAGCATTGTTCGCATTGCTCTTGTGCAGACGGGGAATAATTACATCCTGGCTCGGATTGTTCTCTGTCCAACGGTTTAATGCAAAGGTGCGATAGTTGGACTGGTCTACACCCCATGAGAATGGGTACCATCCTTCGGAAGTCTTTCCACCCAATAATACAGAAGTGTTCCCTGCTCCCTGGAAGAAGATGCTGGCGTAGATTCCTTTATATTCGGCATTTAAACCGAATCCGTAGATAATTTCCGGAGTTTCCGGATGACCGATTCCTCTTACACGGTCATAAGAGTCGATGATTCCGTCTCCATTGACGTCGGTATATTTGATGTCACCGGGACCAAGGAGTCCGCCTAAGGTTGGTTGTGGAATTTCCGAACGGAGTTTATAAGTCTTCAGACCGTTAGCGTTGGTGCTTACGGTAAAGTCGTCTTCGGTATAAAGTCGTTCTGCGATGTAATAGAGATTATCTTTATCACTGACACGTTTGCCCGTAATAGCTTGGTAGTCATACTTTGGAGGAAGTTCATCATATTCCAAAATTTTATTGCGGGTGAATGTGAATGTACCTCTTGCGCTAAGTTTTACCTTGCCTATATTTTGATGAGCGTTCACAGACATGTCAACACCTCTGTTGCGAACCTTACCGAAGTTTTGCCACGGATCGTCTCTCAGACCGCCAAGCTGGGGAACAGTCTGACGTTGCAGCAGAATCTGGCTTCTGGTAGAATCGAAGTAATCAAAGATAACTTCAAGACGGTTGTCAAACAAGCCGATATCGAAACCGTAGTTTTGTTTGTCTTCTACTTCCCATCCCAAGTAAGGAGCTGCAAAACGTCCTTCTATGATGCCGTTGCCGATACCGTTCAGACCGCCTCCGGTATCATTGTAACCTTGCGTAAAACCTCCGGCATCCATTTTGTAGGTCGGACGGTACAAGAAACGGGTTCCTCCTGTATTGTCGTTACCGGCACGTCCGACAGAGGCTCTTAATTTGAGTTTGGGGACATACTTTTTGATCACTTCCGGGTAGAAAGACTCATTGGAAATGTAGTAGGCAAGACCTACTGCCGGGAAGAAACCGAAACGGTTGCCCGAAGCAAATGCTTCCGAACCGGTGTATCCGAAGTTGCCTTCAATGAAATAGCGTCCGCCGTAACCGTAAGTTAAACGTCCTACCAGACCTTGCTTACGATAGGGAAGTGCTACATTGTGATATTGGGTTTCCTTTTGCATGTACAATAGCATGGCACCTACTTCGTGCTGGTCGAACGTACGTTTATAGTTGATGGCAGCATCTATGTAAATCTTCTTGGTTGCGCTTGTCGCACTATTCTTAGGGTCCTGCAATTCAGGGTTTCCGGATACGACTGTGGCAAATAATAGATTGCCGTTTTCGTCGCGTCCCGTAGCATGATATCTTGTCGGATTATATTCACGGCGAACGATCATTTCACTATCATAGTCATAACTTGCGTTCAGGCGTACAGACAAACCTTTGGTGATAAAATCCAGTTTCTGGTCTACATAAACTTTGGATTGAATGGCAGTACGGTATTCTTTGGCGTATCCGGAGTTCATCAATAAGTTGTACGGGTTGCGCATGTTAGCGTCACGTTCCTGTGAGTAGGTTGAAACAGTACCATCACTGTATACAGCCGGAAATGTATAAGGAGGAGTAATCAGCATGGAACGGAATATATTGGCAGTTCCTGTTCCCGGATAATTATTAACCAGATACTGAAGTGCGAGGTCAACTCCTACAGTTGTAGTGCTTGATACGTTCATATCAATATTTGAACGCAGGTTGATACGGTCGATGCCGATGTTTGTATTATATTGTTTGGTAGGACTTCCTTTGAAAATACCACTTTCGTTGTAATATGCTGCCGAAACAAAGTATTTTGCTTTTTCTGTACCTCCACGTACATTCAGGGTATATCTGTGTGTGAATGTGTTTTTACGTAACATTTTGTCGATCCAGTTGGTATTTGGATATAGGTCCGGATCGTCATTATTCCGGTAATGTGCAATTAAGTCATCCGAAAACTGCGGTAATTCCCCATCATTATGGAGTGCTTCGTTGAACAGATCCAGATAGTCGGCCGAACCAACGAATTCGGGAAGACGGGTAGGGGAAGAAATGGTGTGTTCTGTCTTGAATGAAATCTTTGCCTTCTCTACACGTCCGCGTTTGGTAGTGACAAGTACTACACCATTGGCTCCCTCGGCACCATAAATGGCTGTTGCAGCGGCATCCTTCAAAACCGAAAACGTTTCGATTTCGTCGGGTTCAATGTCACTCATGCTTCTAGGTACACCGTCCACAAGTACCAGCGGAGATGTACCACCCGCAAAGGTACTTACGCCTCGAATCCAAAACTCTGCGTTATCATATCCGGGTTCACCCGAACGTTGTACCGCAATCAACCCGGCGACTTGTCCGGCAAGACTGTTATTCAGGCTTCGCGAAGGGACAACGATATCCTTTGGTTTGATGGAACTCATAGAAACGACTACGCTTTCCTTTTTCTGCTGTCCGTAGCCGACTACTACAACTTCATCCAGCGCTTTGGAGTCTTCGTTCAGCATCACATTGATGTTGCGGCGTCCTTTTACTTTTATTTCTTCGGTTACGTATCCAAGGTATGATACTTGCAAAATAGCATTGTCGGAAGGAACCATAATCTGATAACGTCCTTCCACATCGGTTATTGCTCCGACGTTTGATTGTCCTTTTACTACAACATTGGCTCCGATGATAGATTCTCCTTTGCTGTCTGTTACTACTCCTGTTATTTTAATCTTATTTTGTTGCGTTGTTTCTGAACTCTCTATGCCATTCATCGGCTTTTCCGCATTGCCGGCATTTATGAGTGGAGAAAAACATAAAGAAAAGAACAGAACACCGATTCGCGCGGTTGTGTGCACTTTGTTTGAAGTAAATAAAATGTTTTTCATAATTTTGATTTTAAAATAATAACTAGTTTACCGGTTTTGTTTGTAAACGATAGGGATAGTAAATCATAATACTGTAATATTTCCATAGGCATTGATTATGTGTTGATTTTTGATTAAAAATTAGGTTGTGAAATATAGAATTTAGTAAACTCTAAGGCGGTATAAGTTCATGGAGAACTTGGTGGGATGAGTATTATGAGTACATATTAATTTCAAATACCTCCTGAAATATTACTTTATCAGAATTATAAAAGGAAAAGATAGGGTAAACGAAGAAATAACTTTTAAAAAAAGCATCAATTTATAGCGTATTTCTGAAAAATATAACTATTTTTGTCGCCAACAAAGCAAAGAAAATCATTCAATATTTGTAAACCTTAAATTTTCAAAAGATGAAAGCTTATTTTTCTAAAATCTGCTACCAAGTTCTCCATGAACTTATCTGAATATATCCTTAATTTGTCTATTATTTATTTGATTATTAATATATTGTGTATTTGATCGGAATGAGCGTAAAATAGTATTTAACATATTCCTGTTTTGTCTGTCTTATCCTTGTTTTACGTTTTGTATAATTATATATGTATCATTATTTTGTAATGAGCGTGTGCCAGTATAGAAAAACTTTTAATGCCTTATTTCAATTAATTTTAAGCAGGTTCATGGGAAAAACAATTTTAAAAATTACCTTTGCAATATTCTAAGTTTTATCTCAAATAAAAAGCATATGAACAAAATGAGAGTTTTTTTATTGTTTGCTGTTTTGGTTGGTGTGATAAGTGCTTGTCAATCAAAGAGCGAACAGACTGCGGGACAAGAGCAGGATACTATGGATGATAGTCTGGCTGTTGCTCCTACAGAAGATGAGAAAACAATCTTCGGGGTAGTAGAAGATGCTTCGATGAATAATTTTATGTTGGTTACTTCGAAAGGAGATACAGTGTTCGTCAGTACGATGGATCAGGAACCGAGTGAAGTCGGTGGCTTCGAACTGGGAGACACCGTACAGGTGAATTACATAGAAGAAGAGGAAGAGCCGGGATCGAATACGATACCAACTGCAAAGAAAGTGATTGTAGTAGGGAAGAAGGCGGATCGGACTAATGACTAATTAATAATCTAATCAGAACTACAGAATGAAAAAGAAAATGTTGGCAGCAACTCTGTTGATGGGTTTATTGGCTGCATGTGGAGGTAACTCTGCCTCAATTGTTGGCTCGTGGGTAGAACCTGTGCCGGGACTGGAAGGACAAGTACAAGGTATTAAGATGGAAGAAGGAGGCGTTGCTTCTTCTGTCAATATGGCTACTTTGGTTTATGAAAGCTGGAAACAGGAAGGAACTAAACTGATTCTGACAGGAAAAAGTATCGGTAATGGCCAGACGATTGAATTTGTGGATACGATGGATATCAAGAGACTGACGGCTGATTCTTTGGTTCTGGATAACCAAGGAATGGAAATTCGTTACGCAAAGCAGAAGTAATTTGTTTGCTGTAGAATTAAAAAAGCTACTTTCCTGATGATTTGTCTTTCGGAAAGTAGCTTTTTTTATAGCTTTTCAGAGATGCTGCTTACAAAAGGTCTAAAGCTTTGAAAGCTTTCACTAACTTTTCTACAGCACTGTCTATTTGTTCTTTGGTGTGAGTAGCCATCAATGCCACGCGTACCAATGTGTCTTGCGGAGCACATGCCGGCGGAATAACCGGATTGATGAATACACCTTCGTCGAAAGCTAACTTAGTAACCATGAAAGTCTTCTCCGTATCGCGTACATAAAGAGGAATGATAGGAGACTCAGTGGCACCGATCTCGAAGCCTGCTTCACGGAAACGTCTCAGAGCATAGTTGGTTGCTTCCCATAGAGCGTTCAGTCTTTCCGGTTCATTCTGGATGATATGAAGCGCTTCCAGAGCAGCTGCTGTTGCAGCCGGAGTGTTGGATGCACTGAAAATATAAGTACGTGCATTGTGTCGCAGCCAGTTGATGATGGAAGAATCAGCAGCGATAAAACCGCCGATAGAGGCCAGTGACTTACTGAAAGTACCCATGATCAGGTCTACTTCGTGTGTCAGACCGAAATGGTCGCATACACCACGTCCCTGTTTTCCGAATACACCCAAACCGTGAGCTTCGTCTACCATGATAGTAGCATTGTATTTATGTTTCAGGCGAACGATTTCGGGTAGGTTTGCCAAGTCACCTTCCATAGAGAATACACCGTCTACTATGATCAGTTTCACTGAATCCGGATTGCACTTCTGAAGTTGCTTTTCCAGATCCGCCATATCGTTGTGCTTATATTTTAATTGCTGTGAGAAGGAGAGACGACGACCATCTACGATAGAGGCATGGTCACGGTCATCACATATTATATAATCATTTCGGTCGGTCAGGCATGAGATAACTCCGGAATTAACCGTAAAACCGGTAGAGAAGCAAAGTGCTTCATCCTTGCCAACAAAGGCTGCCAGTTCTTTTTCAAGTTGAACATGAAGATCGAGCGTACCATTCAGAAAACGTGAACCGGCACAACCGGAACCGTATTTGCGCATGGCTTTGATACCTGCTTCAATCACTCTTTCATCTCCCGTAAGGCCAGTGTATGCATTGGAACCGAACATCAACACTTCGTGTCCGCCCATTTCTACCTCTGTACCCTGCTTTCCTTCTATCTCACGGAAATATGGGTAAACGCCCTGTGCCATAAACTTTTGTGGCAGGTCGTACTTAGCTAACTTCTCTTGTAATAATCCCATGAATTATAATTTATTATACTCATACTCAGATCATTCGCTGATGATCTAATTTCCTTTTATCTTAACAAGTGTTTAAAACAGGGGGCAAAGATAACAAAATTTGCTTTTATCTGTTCTTTTTAAAAGAAAAAAGTTGCTCCCATGAGATTAGAAACCTCTAATAGATCAAAATTTAATATATTTGTATTACTTTTGTCGTCTACAATTGACAAAGATTAGCATGAACGAAAGAATGAAAAGAATAATATTCGTCGTCAATCCTATTTCGGGAACACAAAGTAAAGAATTGATTCTTAACTTGCTGGACGAAAAAATAGACAAGGCGAGATACTCTTGGGAAGTAGTGTATACGGAAAGAGCCGGTCATGCAGTAGAGATAGCTGCCAAAGCTGCGGAAGAGAAAGCTGACGTCGTTGTGGCTATCGGGGGGGACGGAACAATTAATGAAATAGCTCGTTCGCTGGTACATACTGATACCGCATTGGGAATTATTCCCTGCGGATCGGGGAATGGACTGGCGCGGCATCTGCACATACCTATGGAACCTAAGAAGGCACTGGAAGTGCTCAATGAGGGATGCCTGGATACCATAGATTATGGTAAGATTAATGGTACGGACTTTTTCTGTACCTGTGGAGTAGGGTTTGATGCATTTGTCAGTTTGAAATTTGCTCATGCCGGAAAGCGCGGACTATTGACTTATCTCGAAAAGACGTTGCAGGAAAGTCTTAAATATCAGCCCGAAACATATGAACTGGAAACGGAAAACGGAGTCAGCAAGTATAAAGCCTTCCTTATTGCCTGCGGAAATGCGTCGCAATATGGAAACAATGCATATATAGCTCCACAAGCCACATTGACGGATGGTTTGCTGGATGTGACCATCCTCGAGCCTTTTACCGTTTTGGATGTACCCTCTCTTGCTTTCCAGTTATTTAATAAAACTATTGATCAGAACAGCCGGATCAAGACATTCCGTTGTAAGAAGTTGTGTATTCGACGGGCTGTGCCGGGAGTCGTGCATTTTGATGGTGACCCGATGGAGACGGAGGCGGATGTAAATATCGAACTTATTAAAAGCGGATTACGCGTAGTTGTGCCGAAGACAGAAGAAAAAGATGCGGCCAACGTTCTTCAAAGAGCACAGGAATATGTGAACGGAATAAAACTGATTAATGAGGCGATTGTGGACAATATAACAGATAAAAACAAGAAAATATTGAAAAAGCTGACAAAGAAAGTCTGAAATAAATGCCGATTTCTGATTTATTGTGTACTTTTGCAAGCTACTTAACGAAAAATATCATAAATATTAGAAAATATGTTCAGAACGCACACATGTGGAGAACTGAGAATCTCCGATGTTAATAAACAAATCACGCTGTCTGGATGGGTACAGCGCAGCCGTAAAATGGGAGGTATGACTTTCATTGACCTTCGCGACCGTTACGGTATTACCCAGTTGGTTTTTAATGAAGAAATTAATGCTGAACTTTGCGACCGTGCCAATAAACTGGGTCGTGAATTCGTGATTCAGATCACAGGAACAGTGAATGAGCGTTTCAGCAAGAATGCAAACATCCCTACCGGAGATATTGAAATTATCGTTTCCGAACTTAACGTTCTGAACACCGCCATGACTCCTCCGTTTACAATTGAGGATAATACGGATGGTGGTGATGATATCCGTATGAAATACCGTTATCTGGATTTGCGTCGTAATGCCGTACGCTCTAATTTGGAATTACGTCATAAGATGACAATCGAAGTACGCAAGTATCTTGATAGCCAGGGCTTTATAGAGGTAGAAACTCCTGTACTGATCGGTTCTACTCCGGAAGGTGCACGTGACTTCGTGGTACCTTCACGTATGAATCCGGGACAATTCTATGCACTTCCGCAATCTCCGCAGACACTGAAACAGTTACTGATGGTTTCCGGTTTCGACCGTTATTTCCAGATTGCAAAATGTTTCCGTGACGAAGACTTGCGTGCCGACCGTCAACCGGAATTTACACAGATTGACTGTGAAATGAGTTTCGTAGAACAGGAAGACATCATTTCTACTTTCGAAGGAATGGCCAAACATCTGTTCAAGACTCTTCGGGGTGTTGAATTGACCGAACCGTTCCAGCGTATGCCTTGGGCTGATGCCATGAAATATTATGGCAGCGACAAACCGGATTTGCGTTTCGGCATGAAGTTCGTTGAACTGATGGATATCATGAAAGGTTATGGTTTCTCTGTATTCGATAATGCCGCATACGTTGGCGGTATCTGTGCGGAAGGGGCTGCAACTTATACCCGTAAACAACTCGATGCCTTGACTGAATTCGTCAAGAAACCGCAGATTGGTGCGAAAGGTATGGTGTATGCTCGTGTAGAAGCAGACGGTACGGTGAAATCAAGTGTAGACAAATTCTATACACAGGAAGTGCTGCAACAGATGAAGGAAGCATTTGGCGCTAAACCGGGTGATTTGATTCTGATTCTTTCCGGCGACGACGTGATGAAAACACGTAAGCAACTTTGTGAACTCCGTTTGGAAATGGGTTCCCAATTGGGATTGCGTGATAAGAATAAGTTTGTTTGCCTTTGGGTGATTGACTTCCCAATGTTCGAATGGAGTGAGGAAGAAGGCCGTCTGATGGCTATGCATCATCCGTTTACGCATCCGAAAGAAGAAGATATTCCATTGCTGGATACTGACCCGGCTGCTGTGCGTGCCGATGCTTATGATATGGTTGTCAACGGCGTGGAAGTCGGTGGAGGATCTATCCGTATTCACGATGCCCAGTTGCAAGCCAGAATGTTCGAAATCCTAGGTTTCACACCGGAGAAGGCACAGGCTCAGTTTGGCTTCCTGATGAATGCCTTCAAGTATGGTGCACCTCCTCACGGTGGTTTGGCATACGGTCTTGACCGTTGGGTGTCTCTTTTCGCCGGTCTGGATTCTATCCGTGACTGTATCGCATTCCCCAAAAATAACTCAGGGCGCGATGTAATGTTGGATGCACCGTCTGAAATTGATCAGACTCAACTTGACGAACTCAACCTGATCGTTGATATCAAAGAAAATAAGTAAACGATGAACAAATATCGTTCTCTTTATAATACCACCCTGTCACTCATAATTAATTTATTATTAGTGATGGGGTGCTTTATTCTCTGTCGTGTCATCTTTCTGATAGAAAATTTGAAGGCTTTTTCCGATCTTTCAGCCGGACGAATCTGGAGAATGTTCGAGGGAGGATTCCTTTTTGATACTTCTGCCATTCTTTATACGAATCTTCTGTATATTTTCCTAATGCTGATTCCGCTTCATTATAAGGAAAATGTAATATATCAGAAGATTACAAAGGGGATTTTTGTGACAACCAACCTGATTGTCATTATTATGAACCTGATGGATACGGTTTATTTCCAATATACCCATCGAAGAACGACTGCGTCCGTATTCAGCGAATTTAAGAATGAAGGGAATCTGGGAGGTATTATAGGGACAGAATTATTGAATCACTGGTATCTGACGTTGTTTGCCATTGCTTTTGGTTATGCTTTATTTAAGTTGTATCGTAAGCCGAAGCCGGTAAAGGTAGAGCGTATGCCAGTTTATTATACAGTTCATTTGCTTACTTTGGGGCTTGGAGTGTACTTGTGTATCGGCGGAATGCGTGGCGGATTTACCGGCATGGTGCGTCCAATCACAATCAGCAACGCCAATAAGTATGTAGACCGGCCGATGGAGACGGGGATCGTACTGAATACCCCTTTTTCTATCTTCCGCACGTTTGGAAAGACCTCATTTGCCATACCTCAGTATTTTGATAAAGAGAAGATGGAAGCTTTGTACACGCCGGTGCATATGCCTGCGGATAGTGTGCAATTCAGGCCGTTGAATGTGGTTGTTTTTATTCTGGAGAGCTTTAGCAAAGAGAATAGCGGCTTTCTGAATGAAGAACTGGATAATGGAACCTATAAGGGATATATGCCTTTCCTTGATTCGTTGATGGCTGAAGGTCTGACTTTTAAATATTCATTCTCTAATGGTATGAAGAGTATCGACGGAATGCCTTCCGTATTGTCGGGTATCCCGATGTTTATAGAACCGTTCTTTCTGACACCATCTTCTTTGAACACGGTATCCAGTATAGGCGGGGAGTTGGGCAAAAAAGGATATTACACCGCTTTCTTCCACGGGGCGGACAATGGCTCTATGGGATTTGAAGCTTTTGCACGTACGGCAGGGTACACCAATTACTTTGGTCGTACGGAATATAATGAGGCTAATCCGGGTAACAAGGATTTTGATGGGCATTGGGGAATTTGGGATGAGAAATTCTTCCAGTTCTTTGGCAATACTTTATCCGGTTTTCAGCAGCCTTTTGCAGCTGCGTTGTTCAGCCTTTCTTCCCACCATCCGTTTGCAGTTCCAGCAGAATACGAAGGCGTTTTTCCGAAAGGGAATAAAGCTATTCGTCAGTGCATCGGATACACGGATCATGCTTTGAAGTTGTTCTTTGAAAAGGTTTCGAAAGAACCGTGGTATAAAAATACGCTGTTCGTATTTACAGCAGATCATACCAACTCGCCGGAACGTCCGGAGTATGAGACGGAAAGCGGGTTGTTCTCTGTTCCTGTAGTGTTTTATCAGCCGGGAAGTAATTTGAAAGGTTTCCGTAAAGATGTGATAGCACAACAAATTGATATTATGCCTACTGTATTGGGGTATTTAGGGTATGACAAACCATTTGTTTCCTTTGGGTGTGATTTATTGAATACGCCTGCTGAGGATACGTATGCCGTAAATTATATCAATGGAATATATCAATTCTTTAAAGGTGACTATTTATTGCAGTTTGATGGCCGGAACGCCGTAGCCATGTATGCGTTTAAAACGGATAAGTTGCTGGAACATAATCTTCTGGATCAGATTGATGTGCAACAGTCGATGGAAGATGAACTGAAAGCAATCATTCAGCAGTACATGATACGAATGAATAACGACGAACTTGTTGTGAAATGAAAGAATCAGTGCGCATATTTCGCTTTATAGTAATCGGAACGATGAATGCTTTGATCATGGCCCTTGTTGTGTGGCTGATGATGAGAGAAATGTCATTCGAAGGTGACTATATGGTGGCTAATGTAACTGCGTATATTATAGCCCAGATTCATAACTTTATCTGGTGCAAGTATTGGATATTCCCCGTAGAAAAAAGAAAGAACAATGTCTGGAAACAGATACTATTCTTCTGTTCTGCTTTCGGGGTTGCTTACACTGCGCAGTTTTTATTCCTTATTTTGTTGGTAGAAGGTCTGGATGTCAATGAATATCTGGCCCAGTTCCTTGGATTGTTTATTTACGGAGCTGCCAACTTTATTGCTAATAAGAAGATTACTTTCCAATAAAAAAGGATATAATACGGAGGTCCACAAGAGAAAAGCCTGAATAGCAACTCTTGTGGACCTCTTGTATTATTTCTATCGGTGATCAATTGTGATTCTGCTCGCTAATCCAAAAAACGTTTGGTGAGTCCGTCATATTCATCAATTCGACGGTCACGGAGAAAGGGCCACCAGCGGCGGACGTTCTCCGAACGTTCCATGTCTATTTCAACTACCATGTTTTCAGGATGATCGTTGCTTGCCTGTGCCAAAAACTCTCCTTGCGGTCCGGCTACGAAACTATTTCCCCAAAACTGTATGCCGTTCGTTTGACCGGAAGGGTCGGGCTCGTTCCCTACACGGTTGACAGAGATAACCGGAAGACCGTTTGCCACTGCATGAGCACGTTGGGAGATTATCCACGCATTGAGCTGGCGGGCTTTTTCGTCGTCCGTATCGCTGCTTTCCCAGCCGATGGCGGTAGGATAAATTAGAAGTTCAGCCCCTTTCAGAGCCATCAGACGGGCAGCTTCCGGGTACCATTGATCCCAGCATACCAGTACTCCCAGTTTGCCTAAGGATGTCTGGATCGGTTCGAAACCGATATCTCCGGGGGTGAAATAAAACTTTTCGTAATAGGCAGGATCATCGGGAATGTGCATTTTCCGATATTTTCCGGCAATACTTCCGTCGCGGTCGAAAACGACAGCTGTGTTATGATATAGGCCCGGTGCGCGTTTTTCAAAGAGTGAAGCAACAAGCACTACCTTATTAGCCGCTGCCAGTTCGGAGTAGAAACCTGTAGATGGTCCTGGGATAGGCTCGGCAAGGTCAAACAGATTCGTATTTTCTGTCTGGCAGAAATAAAGTGAATTGTGCAACTCCTGCAGCACGATCAGTTGTGCTCCGTGAGCAGCACAGGCTTCAATGCTTTTAGCGAGGTTCATCAGGTTGACCCGAATATCTGCGATATTGGATTGTTGGATTAATCCTACTTTTATCTTTTTCATGATGAATAATTATTTAATATGCTACTGAAATGTCCGTTATTGGATAACACCTGACGGATACTGCATGGTGACGCAATGCAGAGAACCGTGTTGCTTGATTAATGCCCGGCAATCAATACCGATGACCTGATGTTTAGGAAATGCTTGTTGCAATACTTCTCCCGCTTTCCGGTCATTATCCGGCTGTTGATAGGTGGGGTAAAGAATTGCATCATTCATAATCAGAAAATTGGCATAGGTAGCAGGCAGTCGTTCACCGTCTTCTTCTACCTTGTCTGCCATTGGCAAAGCCAGCAGGCGATAGGGCTCTCCTGCCAATGTGCGGAATGTTTTTAATTGTACCTCCATGGCATGCAGTGCTTCATAATGTTCGTCTTCGGTATTGTCGCATTTCACGTAGGCAATGGTGTCGGTGGAACAGAAGCGTGCCAAGGTGTCGATATGACTGTCGGTATCATCGCCGGCCAGATAACCGTGATCCAGCCAGAGGACTTTCTGCAGGTGGAAAGTTGATTTGAGATATTCTTCTATTTCTACTTGATTCAGTTTCCCGTTCCGGTGGGGGGAGAGCAGGCATTCGGTGGTGGTAAGCAGTGTCCCCATACCGTCGCTTTCGATGGAACCTCCTTCGAGAACGAAGTCAAGACAGTCTATATACTGGCCTTTCAGCGCTCCGGCTTTTACAGCCTGTCCGGTAATCAGATTATCCAGTTCGGAGGCGAACTTCAATCCCCAGCCGTTGAATGTGAAGTCGAGCAGGGAAGGGTTGCCGGTATCTATCATGGTGATAGCTCCGTGGTCGCGTGCCCATGTATCGTTTGTCTCACATCTCAGAAAGCGGACATTGTCCATGTTTACGGTAGCCACTATCTGTTTCTTTACTTCTTCGGGCTCGGGAGTCACGATTAATAATAACTCACGTTTGGCTATTTCTCTGGCTATATTGACAAAACATTCTTGTACTTCTTTCAGCATATATGCCCAATCTGTACCGGCATGCGGCCATGTCAACTGTATGCCGCTTTGCAGATGCCATTCGGCAGGCAGGTGAGGAGCTCTCATTTCTACCTGTACAGTCATATTCTTTCCAAAGTTCAATTGCAAATCTTTTTCCGAGCCACTGGGGCTGGGAAGTCCAACCATGATTCCCATCAGATTATATTATATTTAGTTATAAAATCAGTTTATAAAATGAGCAGGTACCAGTCTTTTGACACATACCTTATGCTTTGGTTTCCTGTTTCGGCTTCCGGTCAAAGAATGGATTCTTTGAAGAGGCGCTCACCGGAATAGCCATAACCATTTTGCAGTCTTTCAGCCAATTGAGGCGTTGTGCTGCCAATCCGGCAGAGAACATGACACGGGTATCTACACGCATATCGGCTGCTGTGGCACAAGCGGAGCCGATGGCGATGCCAACGTCAATACTGTTCAATGCACAGGGGACGTCTTCCGTGCGTCCGGCACATGTCGCAAATCCGCAATGTCCGCAATTCAAACCTTGTGCCTGTTCGCGTGTTCCTATCAATACAACACATTCGGCACTCAAGATGTTGTCGGCATCCCGAAGGAAAAACTTCATTCCGTGTTCTTCTACCATAGCTATCATTTTGTCCGACAACAGTTTAATATCTTCATCGGTAATCAAGGCCACTTCAATGATATCAATCCCTTTTCCTTTCGGAGCAGTGCGTGCGGCAGTCATCATTTGGCGTGCTATCTGTAATATATGCTCATGACGGGCATCTCTTTCGTTCAGTATCATAACTTTTCTCGAATTAATTAGTGAGGCAAAGATAAACTAAAATTGGTAAACCTGAACTAAATGATAGAATAAATAGAGATACTGGTAACGAACCAGGTTGAGTTATTAAAGGTAAACTTAGTGCTGCTACATATAGTGATTCTAATCCTGTTACTGTTGAAGTTTGAGTAGTTACTGTCTGTGTAAATGTAAATAATGACGGTAGTAGAGATGATGGTGTTTATGGTATTGCTATTGCTGATGAATATTATTTTATCACATGCTTTATTTGTAACAAAATTTGCTTTGTTTTTTAGTGTAATAATCTGTTAATCAGTATTCTAAAATATATGTGCAAACTTTGTTATATATTAAAATATATTCTATTACTTTTGTTCCGAAGTCAATAGAGTGACTTGCTGTTATTTTTAATTATATAAATATCTATTATTATGTCTCTTAGATATAAAAAGAAGAAAATCGTATTGAACTTCGACAAAGAAAACAAGTTGGAGAAGTACGTTGCTGCTAATGTTCTTGTTGGTAGTATTAGTTATGAGAAATTATGTAATGAAGTAAACCAAAGAACTGGTATTCATCGTTCCATAGTAGATGTTGTAGTGAAAGGTGTCGAAGATACCATGGTGACTTTTTTGGAGGAAGGCTTCTCAGTAAAACTAGGCGAGTTCGGTTCATTCCGGCCTGCAATTAATGCGGCAAGTAAAGACAAAGAGGATGAGGTAAGTGCTTCTACAATTATTAGGAAAAGGATCGCATTTACACCTGGTTCTAAATTCAAAACGATGCTTGGTAATGCTAGCATTGAATTATTTTCGGATATTTTATCAGGTGTAGATGAATCAGGAAAGGAAGAACCTGGTGGAGATTCGGGAGATGAAGCTCCCGACCCAACAGTCTGATCTTAATTCTTGAGTATTTTAAGAAAATGGAGGAACCTATGGTTTCTCCATTTTTTTTATTTTTTGTTTGAAATGTGTAAATTCACCATTGCCTAACGGTGAATTTGTGGTTAGGCAACGGTGAATTTATCATAGCCTAACGACAAAATACTGCATAATAAATGGAATTTGAAATTATTATTTATAAATCTTGATGCCTAGTCTGTAAGTACCTCCTCTAAATAAGTTTATACTATTAAGTCCTGAAAAGCCTTATAGGCAAAGCATTTGCAAAAGGAGAATAATATAAACTAATTAGGGTGACATACTTATTGAAAAATAATAAAAATGTAATTTAGTGCTAGATTAAATCATAGTTTTTGTATATTTGCAACGTTTCTCACGCCGATGCCTTTCGATAGGTGGATAGGGTGGGGAGCTATTATATAAGGAAAGACGTTTACTTGACGTTTTGTCTTTGGCTTATCAGAATCTCGCAAATTTTGAACAGAAGTCGAAACAAAGCAACAGTAGGTGTCTGCGGGATGTGTTTATACATTTATTATGCCTTTTTGTAATCAAAGGTGTAAAAGATTATTGTACATATCGGCGTGGGCTTCTGCGTTGCTCGTTCAGACTTCTGTGGGCGATGCGAGAGCCTTGATAAGCGGGACGAGTAACAGGTACAGATTCCCGCGCTTTTTCTTTTTATGATATATACTTTTCAAAAAATGAACCGTTCGGTTCGGGAATCTGTCGAACAAAAATATTGAAAAATGAATTTTCAAAAAGACATTGTATTGTGTACAGTGGGTGCTTGTTTTGCCCTAAGTATTATGGGCAATATTTATCAATATATTAAATCAACTGAAGATTTTTATATTGTTAGTTCTAAATTAAAAGAGACTGACGCAGATGAAAGACATGGTTGGACGCGTTATAGTCTTTATTATCCAGGTGGGGTTAGAGATACAATCTTTTGTTTTCAGGATTTTAGAAATGAGAATGAATATGTGATTATCCACAACGATGTATTAGTTGCGCTTCAAGACAATAGAAAATACCAGGAGATGGTGGTAGACGAACTCAGAAAAAAGTATAATATTTTAATGACTATTGTACATGAACATGGTATATATGAAATGCGTGATGGTATAGGATTGGTTTACTCTATAAGAGAGCTGTATCCTGAAATTGATAAATGGGGATATACTCCCAGTAAAATATGTTATTAGATTGTTTTTAACACGATTGTCGAAATATAAATCTTAAGGTATTAGAATCTATGCTTAGGATATATATGCGATTAATATTAATTTTGATATATTCAATTATCTCATTTCTAGTCTTGAATCAAAATGGAAATTACTAAAAAAGATGATAGATAAAGATATAAAATACAAATCATTAACCGTTGATGATTTTGGTAAAGATTGTTATAAAGAAATTGCTAAAGGGTTTTTTATTCATAAAGATATAACAGACTTGGCACAGCCTATCTTTCGATATATGTCATTCGAACATTTACTTTCAATGTTGAGTAAAAAAGAGCTGTATGTTGCTAATCGTTCTTCTTTCTGCGATTTGAGTGAACGCGGCTGGAAGGAGAAAACTAAGAATGTGTTTCCATTGTCTCCAATTTATCAAAATAAAAAAGAAACAAAAAGAATAGGCACGGATACCTATAATAGATGGAAGGCATCTTATAATATATGTATTTCATGTTGGAGTTATGATAAGCATCAAAACCCTAAGAGGCCTAAAGAAATTGTAAGTGAAAACTATTTAATGTGGAGAACATATGCTTTTCATAATATAGGCTGTCGAATAGAAACAACGATTGGTGATCTGATAAAAGAAATACAGCAATCGAAAATACCCTATGATATACTTTTCGCAAATATAGAATATCTTAAAGATGAATATATGAGTGGAAACTTACAGAATGATCTCTTTACTAAACCATCGTATTATTTCGGTGAACAAGAAATGCGTTTTTGTATTTTGTGTCAAGAAGGCAAAGTATCATTAAAAATAAATCCGTTTGAAATGATAAAAGGAGTTTTGATATCTCCATTTATTACGAGAGGATTTTCGTCTTTTCTTGTAGAACAATTAAAGGCGACCTATACAGATTGGAATATACCTATTCAGAAATCTCACGTAATGGAATTCTTTTAAATAAATGACATAAAATCATATGTAATAAATGGATAAACATGAAAGAAATAATAAAATAGCTTGCTTGGAGAAGCAGGCTGAAGTACTAGAAAAAGAAATAGAACTATTGGCTGATGAGTTTAAGTCTATGGAAAATAGTCTGTTAATATTACAACAAGCTGGTAAAGATGATGATGACGGCTTGTTGCAGGATGTAGCAAAGAAACTATCGACTTTTAATCAGCAATTAAATACAAAAAACAAATCCTAAGTTCTGTTGAATCGGAAATCCGACAACTTAAGCAGAAAAATAGTCAGATCCATCCTGTAGTGGGATATTGTTTACTTATTTCTATATTTATTATACCTTATTTCATTTTTGAATATCTTCCAGAATGGGTGTTTTTGATTATAGGAATATTAGCATTATTATTTTGCGGTAAAAGCGGAGGCAATAGACCTGATAAAGGAGCATTTTATGATTAAATAATAGTTCATAAGTTTAAAATTAATAAATATGAACTTAATGAACTATTGTAGAATATACAAATCGGATTAATAAAAACAGAGAAGAAAGTATGAAAGTAATTTTTAGTTTTATTTTGTTTCTCGTAGCCATCAAATGTATAAGGGCTACTTATATTGAAATGAGAGACGGAACCTCATGGTGGCTCATGTGGGGGATATTTGCTCTATTGGCTATTTTCGGTGCAATTGCACTACTTTAGTCCAATAAGAGATTAGTCATTAATTTTGGCATCGTCTAATAGCATTGGAGCCTGTTACGGAAAAACTTTCGTATTGAGTTTTGTGTTATTGGACGAAAAAAGTTTGGCTTTGTATCTTCAAATTCTTAGATTTTAAATATATATAAGTAATAAAATTAATTTTATCGATATGTAGAATTTTGAAAAGTGGATAGTGGAATCAATATATTAGGCTGTAGTTTCGACTGGATGATGAAAATAAGCTTTATCTCAGTTTTATTAAAGAATCTCTTGTTTTTTATGTATTTTTGGCGAAAATATCAAGAGGATCAATAATGTTACATATCAATAACGCCTGTATTGCTTTTGGGATAGAAATACTTTTTTCCGGTTTTAACCTGAAACTGGAGCGGGGAGAAACAGCCTGCATCGTAGGGCAATCCGGGTGCGGAAAGACTTCGTTGCTGAATGCGGTGATGGGGTTCGTTCCGCTGAAAGAAGGCTCTATTCAGGTAGGTGAAACGTTACTCGATATATCGACCATTGACAGTGTCCGCCGGCAGATTGCATGGATTCCACAAGAACTGGCCTTACCTTTTGAATGGATAAAGGAAATGGTGGCTCTTCCGTTTGATCTGAAAATAAATCGTTCCGTCCCTTTTTCGGAAGAAAGGCTCTATGATTATTTTGATGAGTTGGGACTGGAACATGACTTGTATACTAAAAGGGTGAATGAAGTCTCAGGCGGACAACGTCAGCGTATCATGCTGGCAGTGGCTGCAATGCTCAACAAACCTTTGATCATTATTGATGAACCGACATCAGCGTTGGATGCCGGATCAACAGACAAAGTGCTGGCTTTCTTCCGGAGGCAGGCAGAGAAAGGGGCGGCTGTGTTAGCAGTATCACATGATAAAGACTTTGCTTCGGGCTGTCATTATTTAATAGAACTATAAACGAAATTTAATACTAGCATAAAGGGGATTTTATTTTGGGAACCATCGATATTTCATATTATAATTTATTTATCGGTTTGCTTTTGCTTGCCATTCCGTTCTTTTATCTTTGGAAGTTCAAGACGGGTTTGCTGAAACCTGCCGTGATAGGTACGCTTCGAATGATTATCCAGCTGTTTTTTATCGGTATATATCTGAAATATCTTTTCTTGTGGAATAATCCCTGGATTAATTTTCTTTGGGTGATTATCATGATATTTGTTGCCGGACAAACGGCGTTGGTACGTACTCAACTGAAACGGGGCATCTTGCTGATACCGATTTCTATAGGTTTTTTGTGCAGTGTAGTAGTGGTTGGATTGTACTTTATCGGTGTTGTCCTCCAGTTAGATAACATTTTCAGTGCTCAGTATTTTATTCCAATATTCGGCATTTTAATGGGAAATATGCTTTCAAGTAATGTGATCGCATTGAATACTTATTATAGCGGACTGAAGCGGGAACAACAATTATACCGTTATTTATTAGGAAATGGAGCTACACGCCAGGAAGCTCAGGCACCATTTATAAAACAGGCTATCATCAAGTCATTCAGTCCTTTGATTGCGAATATTGCAGTGATGGGATTGGTGGCTTTGCCGGGTACGATGATCGGACAAATTTTGGGAGGAAGTAGTCCGAATGTGGCAATCAAATATCAGATGATGATTATGGTTATTACCTTCACGGCTTCTATGCTATCACTGATGATTACTATTTCACTGGCTTCCCGAAGGTCATTTGATGCATACGGGAAGTTATTGGAAGTAACGAAAGAAACGAAGAAATGACTGTTACCGACCGGATATTTCAAAATGTGGCGGAACTGTCTGTTCCGCATTTTTTCATTACTGTAGAGTTCTCGGTAGTGGGAAATGAAATGCCGGAACATATCGAATCCTTCGTTTGGGAAAAATATCAGGCTATTCTTCATGGCGCAAACGGACGCAAATTTGTCTATACAGAAGGAGGGTGGCGTCTTTTTTTCACTTTCTTTCCTACAGACAAAGTGGTAGATGAACGGTATGCACTAAAGAATAAGGTGCAGATGAAGTTTCACAAATAAATATTTCTTCCATTCAGGAAAGAGATCCGGTGAGTTATTGCATAGCTTGCAGTTTCTCCCTCATACAGCGAAGCTGAACGAATTGTTCTCCTGTTTGTATATACCCGCCTTCCAACATTCGTTTTGAAATTTGGAATTTATCAAGATGATGGAGTATGTACTTTTCCACACCTGATGATTGCTTTTTGGTGAAAGACAGGAAGTCAACCTTTCCATTTTCGTGAATAAATACTTTCGCTTTAATCGTACGGAGCCCCGAATCTTTGCAATGTTTGGCTTCTGCTTTATCTATCCAAAAGATAGCTGTAGCTTTTACGGTATCTACCATACAAGTTTCTGTATTATCAACGCTCATGTTTTCATCGATTGACTCATCGGAATTCTGATTCTGTTTCATTTGGCAGGAAACAGCCAGAATAATTACTAAACAGCAGGATAGAATTGTTTTCATCGTGTTCTAATTTTAAGGATATGCGACAAATTTACTAAAAAAACGATAAGATGGGAGCTTATTCCTATTTTATTTGCTATATTTGCAACCAAATTTTCTCTAAATAATGAAAATTAAGGAAATAGTAAGCGCCCTTGAACGATTCGCGCCTCTGCCATTGCAAGACGGTTTTGATAATGCCGGCCTGCAAATCGGATTGACAGATGCGGAAGCAACAGGGGCTTTGTTGTGTCTTGACGTTACTGAAGCTATCTTAGATGAAGCTATCGCGTTGGGGTATAACCTCGTCATATCGCATCATCCTTTGATATTTAAAGGTTATAAATCCATTACTGGCAAAGATTATGTGGAACGCTGTATGCTGAAAGCAATAAAAAATGATATTGTGATCTATTCAGCACACACTAATCTTGATAATGCACAGGGAGGGGTAAATTATAAGATAGCCGAAAAAATCGGATTGAAACATCTGAAAGTGCTTGAACCAAAAGAAAATAGCCTGATGAAGCTGGTGACTTTTGTCCCCATTGCTCAGGCGGATATTGTAAGGAACGCACTTTTCGCTGCCGGTTGCGGTAATATTGGTAACTATGATTCATGTAGTTACAATCTGGAAGGGGAAGGGACATTCCGTGCCAAAGAAGGAACACATCCTTTCTGTGGAGTGATTGGAGAACTCCACCGGGAAGGAGAGGTGAGAATTGAAACAATTCTTCCTGCATTCAAAAAGTCGGAAGTAGTCAGGGCACTATTGTCTGTTCATCCTTATGAGGAACCTGCATTCGACTTGTATCCGCTACAAAATGAGTGGGCACAGTTAGGATCGGGAATCGTTGGCGAACTGGAAGAGCCGGAAACGGAGATGGAATTCTTGAAACGTATAAAGAAAACGTTTGAAGTAGAGTGTCTGCGTCATAACAAACTGACAGGGAGAGAAATACAGACAGTGGCATTGTGCGGAGGTGCCGGAGCATTTTTGCTTCCGCAGGCAATCCGGTCGGGAGCCGATGTTTTTATTACAGGTGAGATTAAGTATCATGATTATTTTGGTCACGAAGGAGATATCCTGATGGCAGAAATCGGTCATTACGAAAGCGAACAATATACAAAAGAAATTTTTTATTCCATAATCCGGGATTTATTTCCTAATTTTGCACTCCAATTGAGTAAAATAAATACGAATCCCATAAAATATTTATAAGTAAAATGGCTAGAGAAGCAAAAAAAGATCCGAATGAGTTGACGGTAGAACAGAAACTGAAGACACTGTTCCAACTGCAAACGATGTTGTCTAAGATTGATGAAATCAAGACATTGAGAGGTGAACTTCCGTTGGAAGTGCAAGACCTTGAAGATGAAATTGCTGGTTTGAGTACCCGTATCGACAAGATCAAAGCTGAAGTGGATGAACTGAAATCTGCTATTGCCGGCAAGAGAGTAGAAATTGAAACAGCAAAGGCTTCAGTAGAAAAATATAAGTCACAACAAGACAATGTTCGCAATAACCGTGAATATGATTTCTTGACGAAAGAAATCGAATTCCAGACATTGGAAATCGAACTTTGCGAAAAGAGAATTAAGGAATATTCTGCTGATAAAGAAGAAAAAGAGGCTGAAGTAACGAAGAACGATCAGATTCTTAACGAAAGACTGAAAGACCTTGAGCAGAAGAAGAGCGAACTGGACGAAATTATCTCTGAAACCAAACAGGAAGAAGAGAAATTGAGAGACAAAGCTAAAGATTTGGAAACTAAGATTGAACCACGTCTATTGCAGTCTTTCAAACGTATCCGTAAGAACTCTCGCAACGGATTGGGTATTGTATACGTACAGCGTGACGCTTGTGGTGGTTGCTTTAACAAGATTC